>Ga0209958_1000682_pt1 | contig 45744 bp, 50 predicted proteins | sample ThiBio_inoc_plan_FD_183942 | JGI IMG/M metagenome (GOLD analysis project Ga0209958, IMG submission 183942) | Wastewater bioreactor microbial communities from Cape Town, South Africa - Thiocy_inoc_plan (SPAdes) | ecosystem: Engineered > Bioremediation > Thiocyanate > Unclassified | place: South...
CGGGCTATCGGCGACTGGATCAGCTTCTACAACAACCGCCGCCCTCATCAGGCGCTTGCCATGCGCACGCCGGCCGAGGCATTCAGATTAGCAGCTTAACCTGAGCAGATTCCGCTGGGTCGATACAGACCATCGGCCAGCTTGCGGAGCGCGCCGGACCTGACATCTGGGTCGTGTCGGTCGCGATGCGCCGCGTGCCGCGCCGTGAGCGCTTCGCCCTGATTCTGGCGGTGGAATAGCCCGAGAAGGAGGACAGGCGGCAGCGTAGGTGCTGCCATGCCGTCACAGCGCGGCGATTCCCGCCGCGCACTGATCAACGGAGACATCGACTTGACCACGACCCTGACCAAAGCCGACCTCGCCACGAAACTCGCCGCGGCGGGCCAGCCGCTGACTGCGAGCCAGATCAAGAACGCCACCATCGCCGACCTCTCCGCGATGTTCGATGCGATTGTTATCGACGTGCTGATGCCGGGTGCTGATGCGCCTGCGCTGCCGGACGACGCGACGCCGAAGCAGGTGAAGGCGGTGCGCGTGCCGAAACCCGCGAAGGCCCGCACGCTGTTCATGCGCAAACCGGGCCGTGAGGCGAAGACAGCCAAGGCTGGAACGCGCCGCACTGCAATCATGCAGGCGTTGCTCAAGGACGCGACCTACGACGAAATCTCGAAGCTGTGCATCAAGGACTCGGGCGAAGCGTGGACGAAGGCGGCGACCCGCTCCGCTTGCACGACGTGGCCGTGCTCGCTCGGCTATGGGATCGAAGAGCGCGACGGCGCGTTCCACCTGATCATGTCTCGCGGGATGGATTCGCCGATTTCCTGACCAACGACTCACCGATGTTTAAACGCGCGTCCTGATCGGGCGCGCGTTTCGTTTCTGCACGACGCCCTCTCCGCGTCGGAGACGCACGTTCGACGCGCGCCTGTGTGATGTGACGCGAAACGACGAGACCTTGCAGAGCGCGCGAGCAGCGCCGAGCGCTAGCGCAAGATCGTCAGGACCGCGACGACGCACACGGCGACGCCGGCGAAAACCAAAATGTCCGCGACACCGATCACCAGAACCCCTGCAACTTCCGCACCTCCATCGCCCGCAAACTGAGATGTGTTTCACCAAGCAGCGCGAGCGCGGCGGCAATCGCCGTATCCGAGTGATGGCCTTTGCCGCCGCCTTGGAGGACCGGGTTCCCGGCGCTCGTGAAGGTCAACTCGAAGGCCGCGATTTCCTGCAACAACTGGTCCCGTCCCGGCAGATCATGGGCAATGATGCAGGAGCCATTCTCGATCTGGGTCGCAAGGTTTTCCAGAAGCAGGTTCTTGCTGCATGTCACCTTCGACCCGTCGCGCGTGATGGTTGAGCCAGCCGTGATCGTGACGCCCGTGCAGCGCACAGATGCCTGATGAAAGAGCGACACCACGGGGCCGCCCATGCCGCTTGCGTCGCACAGCAGGTTCAAGTGCTTGAGTTTGGCGAGCCGCGCAACCACCATGTCCACAAGATCCGTGTAATCGAGGTTCTTCACGGTCTCCGTGTAAACGATGGTGTACTGCGGCTGGGTCAGCTTCTGCTCGAACCCCCGGCCTGTGAAATAGGGCTTCGACTCTGCCTTGATGATGCACAGCGCGGAGGGGTCCGTGTAGCGGCCCACGTCGAGACCCACGGAGAACCTGCGGAAGCCGACCGCCTGATACATGGCGACCGCAGGGTCAGCCGAGGACGGTAGGACAAGCGATCCGTCGTCACGTTCGATGATCTCAGAGGACAAGGGCTTTCTCCGTGTTGTCGGTCGCGCGGGACAGGGTGTCCCATGAAATGAGTTGGGTGCCGTTGCCGGATAGAAACTCGCAGAGGTGTTCTTGCCGGAAACGGAAATCGGCCATGAAGCGCCGGTCATATTCGACCTTCGAGAGAACATCCGGGCGGTTCGAGTCCACGGAGCGGGCGAAAATGATCCGGGCTTTCTTCTCCGAGAACACCTCCCAGAAGAATCCCTGCCGCCCGTTCGGCGTCGAGATCATCAGGGTTCTGCCCGTGCTGCGCCTCATGGGCAAAAGCGCTGTGATCGCCTCATCCTCGTGGAAGGCCGCTTCGTCCAGAATCAGCGTGTCGCATGTCATGCCGCGCGCGTTGTCGGTGGCCGGGATAGAAATGATCCGGCCCCCGTTCTGGGTTTCGATTTCCGTCTGAACCTGCCGCACCACCTTCGGCGCAAAGGGGTCCGCGTTCTTGAACTCGACAACACGGCGCAGCAATTCCGTGCTTTGGCGCAACGACGGGCAGGCAATCAGGACCGTCTTGCCCCTCGTCGCATCATCCCAAGCCAGAGCGGCGATTGCCGTTGACTTGCCGATCTGGCGCGATGCGACGCAGCAGAGCATCGCGTCTTGCGGATCGCTCGCGGGGTCGGAGCGGAGGATTTCCACCTGAAACGGGTCAGGCAACCCGATGGCCGCGCGAAACCGTTCGACCGGGTCGAGGCTGACCGTCAGGCCAGCGAGGAAGTCCCGAACGTTCGCCGCAACCGTCATTCGGGCAGGCCCTTCGGATTGACGACTTTCAGCCGCCCCATTTCCGTGAGGAAGTCGGCCTTCGCGTCCGGGTGGCGTTCGAGGACTGCCAGAATCACCCGGCGCAGTTCGAGGAAGGCCGGGCTTTCATGCAGGCCGAACGTGATTTCCACCTTCTTGTTCAGCTTGCCCTGCATCTCGCTCAGCGCCATGAGCGACTGCCGAAGCTCTTTCAGGGTGCCAAGCTGCAAGATGCGGTCTTCGTCGCCCTTGGCCGCGTCGAGCAGGGCTTTCAGTTCGCGCAGGACAAACTTGAGGTCTTTGTCGGTGTCAGCACCGAGTTCGTTGACGAGGTCCGCGTTCTGCATCGCGGCTGCGATCTTGGAATCGTGCGCCGCGCGGGCGATGATCTCAAGGCGTTCTTCCTCCTTGACGGTCGCCATGTAGCGCCCGACCGACGTGTCAGCGACCCCGAGGTCTTGCGAGACCTTCCACATGGAACGGCGTCCGAGAACAATGTCCCGGACGATCTCATCACGCTTCGCCTTGGGCAGCAGGTCGATCTTGTGCTTGCCGGCCATCGGTCAGGACTCGTTGCCCGCGTTCGCCGCCTGCTCCATCAGCATGAACTTGCGCACCGCGTGTTCCGGCAGGTCTTCGACGGTGCGGAAGGTCTTGACCGTGTAGCCCTCGCGTTCGGCGGCGAGGCGGCGCTGCACAATGCCGCTGCCGGTCTGCATGTCGGCCCGAACATACCGGACGCGCTCGTGCTCGTCGTCGAAGGTGAAGACAGTCGATTTCATGATGTCCGGCTGGCCAGTGTTCCGGCGCGTCGGATCTTCGCTGGTTTCGATCACGCGCAGGGGCACGCCGCGTTTCTCGGCTTCCTGCTTCGCCTTGCGGTATTTGATCGGGTTGCGGGCGTCCTCGCGGGTCAGGTAGACGCCGGGTTCGGACTGCGCGCCGCCGAGAATCCAGTTACCTGCGGCGTCCTGAACGAAACCGGCGTTCTTCATGGTCCGCTCTTTCTCCTGCTTGGAGAGCATCGCCATGAGATTGTCGAGCGAGGCGTTCGGGTCCGGTTTCTTCGCCTCGGCCAGCTTGCCGAGCAGTTCGTCGTTCTTCTTCTTGATGCCGCCGATTTGCGCTTCCACGGATTCCGCGATCTTCGGCAGGATGGCTTCGATGAGTTTCGGCGCGAGCGCGGCGATCAGGGCTTCGGCGCGCTGGTCGTTTTGGTCGGGCATGTCGGTTCCTCTCTGAACAAAGACGGCGGGCAGTTCCGAGCTTGCCCGCCGTCCTCGTTCACCAGAGAGGGAGCAAGCCTGACCCGCCACAAGGCCACGCTAAGTCCTTGCCGTGGCATCCAAAACCGGGAAACAAGGTGCCGAAGGGATGGACCTGATTTAGGCGGATGCGATGCCATAGAGCCAGTCGTCTGCCGGATCACGAGGCGGGCAAAGCCAGGGCTTCGCTGCGCGCTTCGTCTCTCTGATCCTGCCTGACTTTGTGACCGGGGGCGGCGGTGGGGGTGCTGCCGGTGCAGGAGATGGCGCGACCTTCTTCGTCACGATGCGAGGCAGGCGCGGCTGTTCTGAGGCAGGTTCGTCGGCTGCGGGCGCCTTCGGGCGTTCAGCGCGGCGTCGCAGACGTTCCGCATGGGCGGCTGCCTCGAAGGCTTTTTGCGCGTTCCACATGGCGCGGGCTTTCTCGACGCCCGTTGCCCGCACGTCGCCCAGATAGGGCATGTCGCCGCCGTCCAGAATGGCCGTGATGGTCTCGCGCACCTCGTTCGGGTCTCGGTCGATCACGAGGCAGATTTCGGCGCGCATGTTCGCCCAAGGCCCGCTTGCGTCGGTCAGGAATGCCAGCGCCTCACGGCGGATCAGGTCGCCTTCTTTCGGGTTTGACGAGGAAGGGGTGCCCGCGAACAGATCGACGACCGCCTGCTTCATGACGGCGAGGTAGAGTTGGGTTTCCTCGTAGGCGATCACCATGGGCAACCCTCCGGGCGCTCCCAGATGTCCAAGTGGTGGATGGTCTCAGCGAAGATGAAGCGGTCAGCTTCTGCGCGCTGGGCCTCCGTCGTCGTCTTTTGCCACCTGCAATAGACGGTCTCGGGCGTCAGGCCCTCGTCAGGGGTCCAGACCGCGACAACATCAAGGCCCCGTTTGCGGAGCAGGTTCGCTGTCAGGTCGAGTGTGCGCCAAGCCATCAGAACGGACGGCCTCCGGTGATCCGGTATGCGCCGGGAGCGCCTTCGTCGCGCGGCCCCGGCCAAGAGTGACCCACGCGCAGGCCGTTCGATGGGTTCGCGTCTTCAGCCACCTTGCGCTGGTAGCCGGTGGGCTGGCCGTCCCAGAAGAAGGTGACGGCTGCCCCAGCACGGCGCACTTCGAGAAGGGGCGCGTCAGGCATCGTGCAGCGCTCCGGGCAGCAGCAGGTTGGCTTGCGCGCGTTCTGCCTCGGTGGGCGGGCGCTGCCATTCGATCAGAGGCACGTCGTCACGCTGGCTGATGGCCGACACGTCGAGGCCTTGGGCGCGGAGGGCGGTGAGGCGGTCGTCGGGCTTGGGGGCGGGCTTGGGCTTCTTCATGCAAGCACCATCGGCAGGGCGTGCTGGTATGGGATGGCAAACCGTCCGGCGCTGGTCGTCACGTCGATGCCGTCAGGGGTGCGCACGAGGGCGGCGGGACCGACCGCCAGTTCCTTGGTAGCCGGGGGGGGCGAGGATGGCGCGCAAGCCGTCACGCAGGGCGGCGGCGGTGATCGTCAGAGGGAACAGGGTGTTGGACGAAACGCTCGTCGCCACGATGACGCAGCGGTCGCCTTGGTCTTGGATGATGATCTGCATGGGGACTCCTGAGAGGCGCGCACTCCGAAGGTCTAAGGACGAGACGGGTCGCCCTCGGAGCGCGCTTAGGTTGGCCAGCCGACCCGTGCGAACGTCATAAGCGCCGCTGCGGCGGAGGTGTTGACCACTTTCAGGTAGCGACCGGCGATTACCTCATTTTGTCACCTGTGCCGCGCTGACCGCATGGCTTGGGCGTAGAAGGCGGTTTGGACGTCTGCCTTGTGTCGGGTCGGAAAAACCAGAGACGCCGCCTAGCGCCTCAGCTCTGCCGCGCGCTTGCGGCATGTCGTCGGACATGCCTGCTGCATGGCGCAGCGGCGGGGCAGATTTCGGACGCGTTCCTGCTGTGCCGTTGAGCAGGTGAACCGGGCGATTCTCGCCGCAGAACCATGTGCCAGTTTGCAAAGGCCGAGGCGTTGCAAGAAGGCGAACCAGAATGCTGCTTGGCGCTCAATCGGTTAGGGTGCTAGCCCTCGTCATTGACAATGCGTAGAGGCCCGAAATGGTCCAGAGGACGGGTTTCTGTCGGTGGTGAGGGTCGATCAGAGCGACGGCACGACCAGAAAACCCGAAAAGCCACGCGTGCGTGCGCGCGAAGCAAAACTTCATTCCTGATAGATCATACAGCGACCAAGATCACCCTTGCAGCACAAAAGTTCACGCCTAACCTACTGGAATCAAACGATCTGCAATCCTGCCTCTGAACCATGCAGCACTTGGGTGCAGCACCGAAGTTGAGGTGTAAAGGTATGAGAAACTTTGATCTTTCACCTGAATGATGCGGTGCTGCGGTGCTGCAAGGGGGTCTTCGAGCCGGAACGAGCCATTACACGCGCGTATAGCGCAGCATATGCAGCGGGTGCGCGAAGAAACGGCATGACGATGTTGGGGGATGCCGTGAACATAGGCCTATCGCCCCAAACGATCAAGCGTCACTTTAGGTAGCGAACTACCATCCGCGTCGCGCCGGGGACGACGCAGCGCAGTTCACCATCCCTTGCCGTCAGCTTCGCCGCCTTCACGCAGGCCTCGCGGATGTTCTGGAACCTGATCGCCCGATCCGTCGAAACGAGCCGGATTCCCTGCCCGTCACGCTTGAGGTAGTGCAGCCGCCCCGTCTGCTCCATCGCATCGGCCAGCCGCGCGAACCGGTCTGCCCAAAGCTGTTCTTCAAGGGGCGTGTCGTCGCCATCGACGCACCTTTCGCACCGGCCAGAATGCACGATGGTGCGGGCGATATGCCCGCGCTCGCACCTGTGCCCTGTGAAGGCATAGGTCTTGCCGCGACGCCGCGCCTTCGCGACGCTATCCGGCAGCAGCGCCCATTCGACGTTGCCAGCCGCGCGAGCAGCCTCACGGCGCGCCTCGTGACGCGCCGCCAGTTCTGCTTCCCTGCGCGCCGCCAGTTCGCGCTCAGTCGCCATCCTGCACCCTCCGGGGACCGATTTCTGCCCCATCGACCCGGAACGGCGGAAACTGTGTCGCAGGTTCTTCGCCACCTTCGACATGAACCGGCATCACGAGCCAGCCCTCTTCATCCTGATAGGGGACATGCAGGAAGCCGGTCTTGAGGGTCGCCGTGAAGGCGCGCTCGAACGCGAGGCGCATCGCGTCCACATACTCCCGCGAGCGATCCATCGGCTGGCATACCGTGCACTGCTTCGAGATTGCCCAGCGCGGCGCGACATGGCCGTGCTCGCAGGGGTTGCCCGTGAAGTAGATCGACAGGCCGCGGGCCTTTGCCTCGGTCGAGGTCTTTGCGTGCTCCGCCGTCATGCCCGATGCTCCTTGAGGAAAGCAACGAGGTCGTCCCGCAGATAGCGAACGATCCGCTCATTCGGCTGCGAGTACTTGGGGCCGATGGCGTCCTTGCGCCAGCGGTAGAGGGTTTCCGTCGTGACGGTGAGAAAGTCAGCCGCCTCTGCGGGGGTCATGACTTCCGGGGCGTTCGCGCGCAAGACGACGGCGCGCAAGTCCGCAATCTGCTGACCAAGGTCAGGTGTGGGCATGGGGGAGTCCTCAACGGTGAGAGATTGGAAGGGTTGTCGCTCACGCGCGCCTTCCGCTTTCACCGCCCTCCGCAGAGTAGCGTCACAGCCTTGGCACGGACTCCGTTGATGCTCAGAAACTAGGCAGTCGCCCGTCCGATTTCAACAACATTCGTAGGTGTTACCTCACAACGCCGGTCAATCACGGCGCTGATTTCGTTCGCAACCTTGCGCTGCCGTTCGACCGGCACGGTCGCGTAGAAGCCGAGCGACTTCGCCTCGCCGCCGGTCAGGTTCTGGCCGCAAAGCCACCGGATCACCATTTCGCGCGTGTCCACGTCCTGTGTTGCCTCGTTCCACAGATGCCGAAGATCACCCTCAGCCGTGAGCGGGAGGCGGTCCAGCGCATCGAGCGGACCCCGGATTCCGTCGATGCGACGACGCGACGACGCGAGGGAAACACCCAGTCACAGTCGTCCATCTTGATCTCGTGCAGGCGCTTGAACATCGCCAACGAGCGCACAGACATGGCGATCAGCCGCTTGCCTTTCACCTTCTTGAGGCCGGTCGAAAGCAGCATCGTGCCAGCCGTGAGGTCGATGTCTGCCCACGTCAGGTTGCGCAACATGCGACCGCGCATCCCTGTGTGCCAGCGCAGCATCCAAGCGAGCCGGATATGCTCGTTCTCGACCCCTTCGATCTCTGCCCAGCGATCCGCCCATGCGACCGACGTGTCGAGTGTCACTTTCCCTTCCCGGTCCTTGTCCTTGCGGTCGCGCATGATCGGCATCTTCTTCATCGCGGGCCAGCGGAAGGGCATGTGCTCGATGTTCAAGGCGCTGAGGGCTTGGGTCCGGGCATACGACAGCGCAATGTGCAGCTTGTGCGCGGCGAACGGGGCCGACTTCGTCAAGGCATCAAGCCGACGCTGAATCTCGCCGTGGTCGATCTGGTCAAAGCGCGTGTCGAGCAGGCCGTCCAACTTGCGCTCAAGAACCGACCGATAGTTCTGGACCGTTTCCTCGGCCCGTGGCCCGCCGAACGCACGTCCAGCCCAAGGCGTGAAGCAGCCTCCAACTCGAACGCCTCGCGCAACGTCGGGGGCACGGCTTTCGATGCGGCCTCAGCCACGCGCTCCTGCCGCGTCTTGACGGCACCTTCGTCAATGTCATGGGCCGTCTTGCCGACCTGTTTCTTCGCCCAAGCCGTGTGCTTGCCCTGCGCCGACCACTGGCCGAGTTTGACACGCCGGGTCTTCTGCGCCGTCGAGTCCCACTTGTTGACATACCACGTCTTGACCCCGCCCGCCGTCACGCAGAGTTGCAGGCCTTTGCATGTCGGGTCCGAGAACCAAGTCGTGCTGTCAGCCGACAAGGTCTTAAGATTGGTGTCCGTGAACTTGATCTGAGGCATGATCGTGGCTCCTTGCAATGCCGGTGTCGTTGCAAGGTTCACGATACGTTCCAACTCGGATCAAACACAACCGAGTGTTGGCGAAGCACCTGATTTCATTGGGGTTTGTTGGCGCAACCCCACCGAGTGTTGGTGGGATTCTCGCATTACGAATGACGTGCTCTACCAGCTGAGCTACACCGGCATTCTTCTCTGCTGCGGCCTACAACGGGCGGGCCGCGCGCACAAGTCTTTCCTGCTGTCGCGGTCAGTCACCTGACCAAAGCATCGCGGCTTCGTTTAAACGAGCGCAGGAAGACGTGCAACAGCTATTCCTTTGCCGTGGGGTTGGCAGCGAAAGGCTGTTGCACCCGATCCTTACAGCAACTCCAGCGCCACCGCCGTTGCCTCGCCACCGCCGATGCAGATGGACGCGACGCCGCGTTTCAGGCCATATTTCTGCAAGGCAGACAGCAGCGTGACCATGATCCGCGCGCCCGAAGCGCCGATCGGATGGCCAAGCGCACAGGCACCACCATGCAAGTTCACCTTGTCGTGCGGCAGGTCCAGCTCGCGCATGGAGGCCATGGCCACCACCGCGAAAGCCTCGTTCACCTCGAACAGGTCCACATCGGCCAGCGACCATCCCGCGCGATCCATCAGCCGCCGCGTGGCGCCGATGGGGGCGGTCGGAAACAGGCCCGGCTTGTCGGCATGGGTGGCATGGCCGCGAATCGCGGCAAGTGGGGTCAGGCCGCGCTTTTCCGCCTCGGACCGGCGCATCAGCACCAGTGCCGCCGCCCCGTCCGAGATCGACGAGGAATTGGCCGCCGTCACCGTGCCGCCCTCGCGGAAGGCCGGGCGCAGGGTCGGGATACGGTCAGGCCGCGCCTTGCCGGGCTGTTCGTCCGTGTCGATGACGGTTTCGCCGCCACGGCCCTTCAGGACCACGGGCGCGATCTCGGCCGCGAAACTGCCATCGGCAATCGCAGCACGCGCCCGCGACAACGAGGTGAGCGCATAGCCATCCTGTTCCTCGCGGGTAAAGCCCATGGTCTGCGCGCAATCCTCGGCAAAGGTGCCCATCAGGCGACCCTTGTCATAGGCATCTTCCAGCCCGTCGAGGAACATGTGGTCCATCACCTGACCATGGCCCATACGGTAACCTGCACGGGCCTTGGGCAGCAGGTAGGGCGCATTTGACATGCTTTCCATCCCGCCCGCCACGATGACTTCAGCGCTGCCCGCCAGCAACGCGTCATGTGCCAGCATCGCGGCCATCATGCCAGAGCCGCACATCTTGTTCAGCGTCACCGCCCCGGTGGACAGCGGCAGCCCTGCAGCCAGCGCCACCTGCCGCGCGGGCGCCTGCCCCTGACCGGCGGGCAGAACGCAGCCGAAGTAAAGCTGCTCCACCGACTGCGGGTCGAGTCCGCTGCGGGCCAGCGCGCCTTTCGTAGCCACCAGCCCCAGTTCGCTGGCGGAAAGCCCGGCGAAATCGCCCATGAAGCCGCCCATCGGCGTGCGGGCATAGCCGGTGATGACAACGGGATCGTCAGTTCGTGCCATGATTTCCTCCTGTTCCCGGCTTCAGCGCGGCGCCATGCGCAGCGCACCGTCCAGCCGGATGACCTCGCCGTTCAGCATGCGGTTCTCAAAGATATGACGCACCAGCGCGGCGTATTCCGCCGCCTGCCCCAGACGCGAGGGGAAGGGCACCGCCGCGCCAAGGCTGTCCTGCACATCCTGCGGCAGGCCCGCCATCATCGGCGTGGCAAAGATGCCCGGCGCGATGGTCAACACGCGGATACCGCTGCGCGCAAGCTCCCGCGCGGCGGGCAACGTCAGGGCAATCACCCCGCCTTTCGAAGCGGCATAGGCGGCCTGGCCGATCTGCCCCTCGATCCCCGCGATGGAGGCCGTATTGACGATCACCCCGCGTTCGCCATCCGGGCCGGGATCGTTGCCGACCATGGCGGCGGCGGCGAGGCGCAGCATGTTGAAGGTGCCGATCAGGTTGATCGAGATGGTACGGGCGAAGCTGTCCAGTGCATGCGGCCCGTCGCGACCGACAATGCGCTCACCCGGCGCGATACCTGCGCAGTTCACCAGCGCATCCACCCGGCCAAAGTTGCCCAGCGCGGCGGCGATCGCCGCCTGCCCCTCGGCGTCGCTGGTCACGTCAGTACGGCGGAACAGCGCGGCCGTGCCAAGCTCCGCCGCCAGCGCGGCGCCCGCTTCGGCATTCACATCCAGCAGGACGACCTTACCGCCGCCCTCCACCACCATGCGCGCCACCGCGCCCCCAAGGCCCGATCCGGCGCCGGTCACCAGAACGACCCGATCCCTGATTTCCATGCCTTCGCCTCCCTTCATCCTCCGCGCGCAAGGGTAGGCCCTTCCGCCTTGCATTCAATGACATTCATTGCCTAATTCAATGATCGTTTTTACCATATCCCAATGGAAGACCGCCCCATCACCCCCGGCTTCGTGGCCGATGCCCTGTCCTGCCTGCCGCTTGCCGGAATTGCGCCCGCCCCTTTGCTGGCCCGCCTCGGCCTGCCGGAAGATGGGGCCAGCCCCCTCAGCACAGCGGAATATGGCCGCCTGTGGACCGAGATTGCGCGGGTGACGGGGGATGAATTTTTCGGCCTTGCCGCCCGCCCGATGCGGCCCGGCAGTTTTGCCCTGCTGTGCCACGCCAGCCTTGGCAGCGAGACACTGGCCCCCGCGCTGCGCCGGGCCATCGCCTTTCTGGCCGTGGTACTGGATGACCCCCGCGGGGAATTGACGATCCGCGATGGCCTTGCTGTGATCGAACTGACCACCGCCGAACCGCGCAGCGCCTTCGCCTATCGCACCTACTGGCTGATCCTGATGGGCGTGGCCTGCTGGCTGATCGGGCGGCGCATCCCCTTGCGTCAGGTCAGCTTCGCCTGCCCGGCCCCGCCGCAGCGCGAGGATTATCAAAGCTTCTTCGGCGCCCCGGTGCTGTTCGGCCAGCCGGTCACAAGCCTCAGCTTCGAGGCCACCTGGCTGCGCCTGCCGGTGAACCGGGACGAGGCCGCACTGCAACGGTTTCTGCGCGGGGCGCCGGGCAATATCCTTGTGCGCTATCGTGAGGATGGTGGCATGGCGGCGCGGGTGCGGCACCTGCTGGCCAGCCAGGCACCAGCGGACTGGCCCGATTTTCCGGAACTGGCGCGCAGCTTCGGGATGTCCACCGCTACCCTGCGCCGACGCCTGCATGCCGAAGGCCAAAGCTTTGCCGCGCTCAAGGACGCGCGCCGCGCCACACTGGCGCGGCAGTTTCTGCAAGAGGCACGCCTGTCGGTTGCCGATATCGCGACCGAACTGGGCTACAGCGAGCCCAGCGCCTTTTACCGCGCCTTCCGCAAATGGACGGGCGGCAGCCCGACGGCCTCGCGCCCCTAGCTTGCGCTGCGGACAATCGCCGCGAGGTCAATCGGCTCGTCGTCCTTCGCCTGCTTCGGTGCAGGTTGCGGCGGGTCCATCACCTCCGGCTCGATCACCTCGGCAACATCGGGTTCCGGTTCCGGGGCAGCAGGCGGCGCGGGCGGGTTAACCAGCAGCGGCAGCATTTCCGTCCCGGTGGGCGAAGGTGTCGCAGTCTGCGGCGGCTCGCGCCAGCTCAGCGTATCGAAGCCGCCGCAATTGTCGCAGATCGGCGCCCAGGCGGCATGGATCGCCTGACATTTGTCGCAGCACCATTGCGGGCCGCGCGGCGCGGTCAGCGCCTTGGCCAGCCAGCCGCGCACCGCCGCCTCATCGGCACCTTCGCCCCGTTCGATGGCCGCCATCAGCGCCAGCGCCCGCCCGGTGGGTTTGGTCTCGACCAGATCGCCCAGCGCACGACGGGCCGCCGGGAAATCCTCGGCCGCGATGTTCAGCTCGGCCAGCAGCATCCGGGTTTCCGGGTGATCGGGATGCACCGCTGTCAAAGCGCGGAAGCGTTTCAGCCTGGCATCGGCGCTTTCCTCCGGTTCGATCTCGGCGAAAGCCGCCGCCAGATCGGGATGCGGCTGCGCCTCCCACGCCTTTTTCAGGATACGGGTCGCGCCCCTGACATTCCCGGCCAGCGCCAGACTGCGGGCCGCCATAGCGGCCGCGGGAATCAGATCAGGGGATTGTTTGTTGGCGGCAATCGCCGCCTCGCGCGCCTCGATCGAGGCGCTTTCATCCATGATCCCCTGCGCCTCTTGCAGCGCGAGCACCGCATCGCGGCGGCGGAACACATCCTTCGTCAGCCCACCACCACGCATCTTGGCCTGAAGCGTCTGCCGCGCGCCCTTCCAGTCCTGCGCATCGGCCTGAAGCTTCAGCAGAATATCCTGCGTTTCGGCATGACGAGGCTTCAGCGCAAACGCCTTTTCAGCCAGCTTCAGCGCGGTCTCGCGGTCTCCTTCTGCCACCTTCTGCGACAGAAGGCCCCGGATGGCGACAAACCGGGTCCGGTCATGTTCCAGCAGCCGTTTATAGGCCTCGGTCGCCTTGACATTGTCGCCCGCCGCCTCAGCGGCCTGTGCGACCAGAAGGTCGGTCAGTTCCGGCTCGCCCAGCAGCTTTTCGGCCTTGTAAGCCCGCGACAGCGCCACGCGATTCTCGCCCGCCGCCAGCGCAACCATGCCATCGGCCAGCGCGCGATACCCCTTTCGCTCGCGGTTGCGGTCGAAATAACGGCTGAGCGCTGTTTCATCGCCATTGATGAAGCGCAGCACCGCAAACAGCAGGCTGACCACCTTCAACAGCAGCCACAGCCCGAACAGCAGGACAAACAGCCCGACGACAACCTGAAGCGGCCCAAGCGTAAACTCTTGCCCTGCCGCCACGATGCGCACAGGCTCGCCGTTTTCCAGCAGCATCACGCCGCCCCAGGTCAACCCGGCGACAATCGCAAAGAACAGAAGAACTTTCACAAGCGTCCAAAGCATCGGGTTCTCCTGTCAACCGGCCGAAAGAAGATCGGCAATCGCCGTTTGTGCGGCAAGCCAGCGATCCGCCTCGGCCGACCAGCCTGCCATCGCGGTCTGCGCCGCCTCGGGTAATTGCCCGACCAATCCGCGCGCAGCCGCCACATCGCCCTGCCGCAGCGCCGCCTCAGCCCGTGACAGCACGGCATCAGTATCGTCACCCTCCCGCGGTTCAAGTGATCGGGCGCCGGTCTGGCTGACCAGAAAGCTCGCCATCCGCTCGCTCAGACCTGCCTCCGCCGTGGTGCCTGCATCCGCCGAAATCGCCGCTCGCGCGGCATCGGCAAAGGTGTCCTGCAAGCTGGTCAGCGTCACCGGGGAGGCCGCAAATTCCGTCAGCGCGGCAGGGAGAGTCACACCAGCCGCTTCGGCCCGGCTGACGGCGGCAGAAAGGCCACTACCGCTTTTCAGCGCGGTTTCCACCTCAAGCAGCGCCGCGCGACGTTCGGCAGCGGCGCGCAATTGCACGGTTTCCGCCTCGGCCGCATCCAGCCTCTCCTGCACCTGGCTCTGGATCTCCTCGGCGATCCGCCCCGCATCCCCGGCCTGCGCCGCCACTTTCGCAGCCAGATCGGCCACCTGCGCCTGAAGCGCCGCCAGTGCGGCCCCGCCATCGCCCTGTGATTCAAGTTTCGTCAGGCGATTCTCCAGCGGTGCCAGATCTGCCACGGGGGCAGGACGCTGTTCCAGCGCATCAATACGTCCCGCCAGCGCGGTCGCAGTCTCAAGCTGCGCGCGCAGGCTCGAGATCTCTTGCTGCATGGCCTCGACGCCAGCCTGCGGCGGCGTGACCAGCGGCCAGCCCTCACGCGCGCCGAAGGTCGCAAGCCCAAAGCCAAGCCCTGCTGCCACGACACCCCCGAAGGTCAACCCAACGAAACGGCCAAATCCGCCGCCTTTGGCGGGGGGTGGCTCGGCTGCGACGGGCGCGGGTTCTGACACGGGCTTTATATCCGGCTCTGCAACCGGCATTTCCTGTTCCGGCTCCGTCAGGGTGACGGGCTCCGCCTTCTGATCCGCTGCGCGGTCCCCGGTCTCGGCCATTCCATCCCCCTTTTCCTGCGCTTCCACCCGAAGTTAGTCTTTCGATCCCGGTGCCTCAAGGCACGGATTGTCCCATGGCGGCGGATCGAGCAGATCCAGCATCGCCCCGGCATCCGGCTGCGCCGCAACAGACACCGGCCCAAGACAGAAACGCAGAAGCGGTTCGGCGGTTGCACGGGAAATTGCCGTGAACTGCATCATGGCGGCCGGACGCGGCAAGACGCGCAGCGCTTCGGCGAGGCTTTGGGCCGATTGTGGAGAAAAGACCGGGAACAGGACATACCCCGGCTGTTCCAGCCGGGCGATCACCGCAGCGGCCAGCGACCTTGGTCTCTGGCGATAGACACACAGCCCCTCGGCGCGCAGCCCGGCAGCGCGCAGCCGCGCAACCAGATCGCCACGCGGCTCTTCCCCGTGCAGGTGCAGAAGGCCACCCTGCGGGCGTTGATCCAGCAACAGGGCCAGCAGAGCCTCGGCATCCCCATCGGCGGAAACGGCATCGAACCCGTGCGCCCGTGCCGCATCAGCCGTGCGGCGCCCGACGCAAAAGGCACGGGGGGGTAAGGAGCCGGTCAGATGCGGCAAGGCCTCCAGCGCGGTGCCCGAGGTCAGGATCAGCGCCTCAAACGGGCCATCGGGCAGGCGGGTTGCGGGAAACTCCGGCTCCATCAGCGGCGAGCACAGGATATCGAATCCCTCGCCCAGCCGCGCATGAAGCTGCGCGGCGAAACGGGCGGATTGCGCAGCGGGCCGGGTCAGGATGACCGCAGGCCGCACCGCAGCGGGGGCGCGGGATTGCCTGAGCATGACTGCGGTGTTACCCCGGTCGCATCTGCGTTTCAACGGAAAGCCCATGACCGAAAGCCTGACCCTGCTGGGCATCGAAAGCAGTTGCGACGATACTGCCGCCGCCGTGGTGCGCCGCCGCGCGGGCGCCGCGCCGGAAATCCTGTCCTCAGTTGTCGAGGGGCAGGTGGCGCTGCATGCCGATTTTGGCGGCGTGGTGCCGGAGATCGCCGCCCGCGCCCATGCAGAGCGCATCGACCTTTGCGTCGAACGTGCGCTGGCTGCGGCGGGGTTGGGTCTGGCCGATCTGGACGGCATCGCCGTGACAGCGGGACCGGGGCTGATCGGTGGCGTCCTGTCCGGCGTCATGTGCGCCAAGGGACTTGCGGCCGCGACCGGGCTGCCACTGATCGGGGTCAATCATCTGGCGGGCCATGCGCTGACGCCCCGGCTGACCGACGAAATCGCCTATCCCTATCTCATGCTGCTGGTTTCGGGCGGGCATTGCCAGTTCCTGCGCGTGGACGGGCCGGATGATTTCACCCGTATGGGCGGCTCGATCGACGACGCGCCGGGCGAGGCCTTCGACAAGGTCGCCAAGGTGCTGGGTCTGCCGCAACCCGGCGGCCCCGCCGTTCAGGCCGAAGCGGCAACGGGCGACGCGAAGCGTTTTGCCCTGCCGCGCCCGTTGCTGGACCGGCCGGGCTGCGACATGTCCTTCTCGGGCCTGAAAACTGCGGTGTTGCGGCAGCGCGATGCGCTGATTGCCGAAAACGGCGGGCTGCGGCGGCAGGATCGTGCGGACCTTTGCGCAGGCTTTCAGCAGGCCGTGGCGGATGTGCTGTTCGAGAAGTCGCGCCGCGCACTGGCTGCGCATCCGGTCCAGACCTTCGCCGTGGCAGGCGGGGTGGCGGCCAATACCGAAATCCGCGCGCGCCTTCAGGCCCTGTGCAGCGGATCAGAGACGGTTTTCCTAGCCCCGCCCCTTGCGCTTTGCACCGACAATGCCGCCATGATTGCCTGGGCAGGGATCGAGCAACTGGCAACGCGTGGCCCTGACGGGCTGGATCTGTCTGCCCGCCCGCGCTGGCCGCTGGACCGCACCAGCCCGGCCCTTCTGGGATCGGGCAAGAAGGGGGCGAAGGCATGAAGATTGCCATTCTCGGCTCTGGCGCATTCGGCGCGGCGCTGGCCGCCGCGCTTGGCCGCGAAGGCCCCGTGGTGCTGTGGGGGCGTGGTCAGGCGGGGCGTGAGATCCGCCGGCTTCCGGGGCTGGTGTTGCCCGGCAGCGTGACCGTGACCGCCGATCTTGCCCAGACCGATGACGCCGATCTGCTGCTGCTGTCGGTGCCGATGCAGGCGCTTGGCCGCTTCGTGGCGGATCATGGCGCGCGGCTTGCCAGCCGTCCGCTGGTCGCCTGCTGCAAAGGGGTCGATCTGACCACCGGACTGGGCCCTGTCGAAATCCTCGACACGCTCGGCGGTCCCGCCCCCGCCGTGCTGACCGGCCCAAGCTTCGCCGCAGACATTGCCATCGGCCTGCCCACCGCACTGACCCTCGCCTGCCGGGACGATGCGCTTGGTGCGCATCTGCAAGCACGGCTTTCGACCCCGGTGCTGCGGCTTTATCGCACCCCGGATGTCATCGGAGCCGAGCTGGGCGGCGCCCTGAAGAACGTCATGGCCATTGCGGCGGGCGTGGTGATCGGCGCGGGCCTTGGCGATTCCGCCCGCGCCGCCCTGATGACGCGCGGCTATGCCGAAATGCTGCGTTTTGCGCTGGCACGCGGTGCGCGGGCCGAAACGCTGGCCGGTCTGTCGGGCTTCGGCGACCTTGTTCTTACCTGCACATCCGCGCAATCGCGCAATTTCAGCTTTGGCCTGTCGCTGGGCCGGGGCGAAAGTTTCGACCCCGCAACCACGGTAGAGGGCGCCGCGACCGCCCGCGCTGTCGCTGAAATCGGCCGCACGCAGGCGCTGGATCTGCCGGTTTCGACCGCCGTTGCCGCGCTGGTCGATGGCCGCATCACCGTCACCGAGGCCATCCAGAGCCTTCTTTCCCGCCCCCTGAAACAGGAGTAACCCATGCGCGTCGCCCTCGTCTGCAAGGACAAACCGCAATCCCTGCATATCCGGCAGGAAAACCGCCCCGCCCATCTGGAACACATCCGGTCGACCGGCGTGGTCGAGATGGCCGGGCCGTTCCTGAACGAGGCGGGCGAGATGTGCGGCTCGCTGGTGATCCTTGAGGTCGAGACGCTGGATCAGGCGCGCGACTGGGCCGCTGCCGATCCCTATGCCAGGGCCGGGCTGTTCGAAAGCGTGCAGATCACCGAATGGAAGAAGGTGATCGGATGAACTACTGGCTGTTCAAATCCGAACCTGACACCTGGAGCTGGGACCAGCAGGTCGCCAAAGGGGACGCGGGCGAGGAATGGGGCGGCGTGCGCAACTATCAGGCCCGCAACAACATGCGCGCCATGAAGATCGGTGACCGGGGGTTCTTCTACCACTCCAATCAGGGGAAAGAGATCGTCGGCATCGTCGAGGTCAGCGCCGAAAGCGCGCCGGACAGCACCAGCGATGATCCCCGCTGGGATTGCGTACATATCCGCGCCATTCGCCCGCTTGCACGGCCTGTAACGCTGGAGGCCTGCAAGACCGAACCGGGGCTGGAGGAGATGGCGCTGGTCAAGACGTCGCGCCTGTCAGTGCAGCCGGTGACGGAAGCCGAATGGAAGATCGTCTGCCGGATGGGGGGCGTCGAGCCGTAAAAAATGGAGGGCCCCAACCCCAAAGGGGCCCTCCATCCACCCCACGCGCTCCCTTAGCACCACGCGTGTTCTGAAAAAGGCCCCGGACATCCTGTCCATGGATTGACCATAGCGCGACTCGGTCAGGCCTTGCAAAGACCAAGTCCTTAAAATGCGAAACGCCCGCAGGATCTGCGGGCGCTGTGCATCTGCCGGGCGGATCAGCCGTAAACGGCTTCTTTACCGAAATGCTTGGTCAGCATGTAGTAGACGACCGCGCGATACTTGTTGCGCTCGGACCGGCCATAAATCTCCACGACCGCATGGATCGCTTCCATCAGCGCCGGGCTGTCGGCCAGACCCAGCTTCTTCATCAGGAAGTTCTTCTTCACGGTTTCAAGCTCGTCCGGCTGCGAGGCGGCAACGGTTTCACTGTCCGCGTTGTAGATCGCCGGTCCGCAACCGATGGTCACCTTGCGCAGCAGATCCATATCCGGGTCCATCTTGCACTTGTTGCGCAGGTCATCGGCATATTTGGCGATCAGTTCGTCTCTTTTGCTCATCCCATGCTCCTTTTTCGCCCCTCGCGGGCCACGACGGCAGCCTAGGCCATCGCCGGGCCACGACAAAGGGAATTATCGCCGCGGGTTCCCCGCTGGCGAAAGGGTCAGGCTGCCGGGCGGTTGAGCTTCACGATCCACTGGTTCGCCATCAGCTTCAGCTCGGCCTGATCGCCAAGCTCTTCCACCATGGCCTCCACGGCGCGTTTCACCGGGGCGCCCTGTGCATCGGACATCCAGTTGAAATCGTCACCCGCAATGATGCCGTCGTGCTTCACCTTCTTCAGGCACAGCGCGATATCCTGGCCGATGAAGGGCTCGTTATGGTTGCCATCGATATAAACCCAGTCCAGCGAGGCATCGGGCAGCGAGGCCAGCGCCGCATCCGACATTTCGCGATGGATCTTCACCCGCGCGTCATCCTTGAACATGTCGCAAACGTCCTGATACTTCTGCTCCATCAGGTTTTCGTTCTTCTTGCGGCCAAAGCCGGTATTGCCGAATTCGGGCTGATACAGCCACGGGTCGATCAGATGCAGCTCCGCCGGATCGCAGATTTCCATGATACGCTTGCTGAAAGCGCCTTCCCAGACGCCGATCTCTGCCACCCGCGCCCCTTTGGGCATGCTTTCCAGCATGCGGCCACGCAGTTTTTCACGTTTGGTTTCTTCTGCCATATCCCGCCTCACTCATTGATCTGATTTTGCCATGGAAGACCGCGATCCCGCCGGTTTTTTCCAACAAAAGCTGTAATTATCGCGCGGCAAAGCCTTGTCTGATGAAATCCGGCCCGACCTGCACGCCGATGAAGCGGGCGCGGGACAAACGCCCCGCGCCCGTTCAGATGATTCAGTAACGATAGTGATCCGACTTGAACGGCCCTTCGACCTTCACGCCGATGTAATCGGCCTGATCGGCGCGCAGTTCGGTCAGTTTCACGCCGATCTTCTTCAGATGCAGGCGCGCAACCTTTTCATCCAGCGCCTTGGGCAGGATGTAGACGCCCGGCGCATATTCGGCACCCTTGGTCCACAGCTCGATCTGCGCCAGGACCTGATTGGTGAACGAGGCCGACATCACGAAAGACGGATGGCCGGTGGCATTGCCAAGGTTCAGCAGACGACCTTCGGACAGAAGGATGATCTTGTTGCCCGAGGGCATCTCGATCATGTCCACCTGGTCCTTGATGTTGGTCCATTTGTGGTTCTTCAGCGCGGCAACCTGGATTTCATTGTCGAAATGGCCGATGTTGCCGACGATGGCCATGTTCTTCATCTCGCGCATATGCTCGATGCGGATCACGTCCTTGTTGCCGGTGGTAGTGATGAAGATGTCTGCATCCTGCACCACATCCTCCAGCACGACGACCTCATAGCCGTCCATCGCCGCTTGCAGCGCGCAGATCGGGTCGACCTCGGTCACCTTCACGCGGGCGCCTGCGCCCCGCAGCGAGGCAGCCGAACCCTTGCCCACATCGCCATAGCCGCAGACCACGGCGACCTTGCCGGCCATCATCGTGTCGGTGGCGCGGCGGATACCGTCAACCAGCGATTCCTTGCAGCCGTATTTATTGTCGAATTTCGACTTGGTGACCGAGTCGTTGACGTTGATCGCCGGGAAGGGCAGCAGGCCCTTCTTGTGCAGATCGTACAGGCGATGCACGCCGGTGGTGGTTTCTTCCGAAACGCCCTTGATCGCGTCGCGCTGTTTGGTGAACCAGCCGGGGCTTGCAGCCAGACGCTTCCGGATCTGGTTGAACAGGCAGACTTCCTCGTCCGAGGTCGGCACATCGATCAGGCCGGTCTCGCCCGCCTCGACCCGCGCGCCCAGCAGGATGTAAAGCGTCGCATCCCCGCCGTCATCGAGGATCATGTTGCAGGTGCCTTCCGGGAACTGGAAGATGCGGTCGGTATATTCCCAATATTCCTCAAGGGTTTCACCCTTGATCGCGAAGACCGGCGTGCCCGAGGCCGCGATGGCCGCCGCCGCGTGATCCTGCGTCGAGAAGATGTTGCACGAAGCCCAGCGCACATCGGCGCCCAGTGCCTTCAGCGTTTCGATCAGAACGGCGGTCTGGATCGTCATGTGCAGCGAGCCTGCGATGCGCGCACCCTTCAGCGGCTGCGATGCGCCGAACTCCTCGCGGCAGGCCATCAGACCGGGCATTTCGGTTTCCGCAATATCCAGTTCCTTGCGGCCGAAATCCGCGAGAGCGATGTCCTTGACGATGTAATCCTGCGGCATGCGCCGGTCTCCTTGCATTTCCGTTTGACGCTGAGATAGCACTCTGTAACTCGTGCGGCAATTGTCACGGGTCCAGTGGTAAATCTATGACGAGATCAGGAAACAATCGGGGCAAACCGGCGCGGGCCTGGCAAAGGATGCTGTCCGGTCGGCGGCTGGACCTGCTGGACCCGACCCCCATGGATATCGAGATCGCCGATATCGCGCATGGCCTGGCCTTCGTCGCGCGCTGGAACGGGCAGACCTCGGGCGACTGGCCCTATTCAGTGGCGGAACATTCGCTGCTGGTGGAACAGATTTTCGCCCGGCAAAACCCCGGCATTGCGGCGCGCTGGAGGCTGGCGGCCCTGCTGCATGACGCCCCGGAATATGTGATCGGCGACATGATCAGCCCGGTGAAAGCCGCCATCGGCCCGGACTATGCCGAGCTTGACCAGCGCCTGACCGCCGCCATCCATCTGCGCTTTGGCCTGCCCGCCGCGCTGCCCGTTGCCATCAAGAAGGCGATCAAGGCCGCCGATACGGTTTCCGCCTGGGCCGAGGCGGTGCAGATCGCGGGATTCACGCGGGACGAGGCCGACCGCCTGTTCGGACGCCCGCCGCATGGGCTGGTCCCCGATCTGTCGATCCGGCTGCGCCCGCCGGTGCAGGTGCGCGCCGATTACACCGCCCGCTACCAGCAGCTTCTGGCCGAGATCGACGCCTGACGCGCCCCGCGCTCAGGCATCCAGCCCCAGATCAACCACCGGGGCAGAATGCGTCAGCGCCCCGACCGAGATGTAATCGACCCCGGTCGCCGCTACCTCGGCGATGCGCGGCAGCGCCATGTTGCCCGACGCCTCCAGCACCACACACCCCGCCGTCATGGCAACGGCTTCGGCCAGTGTCGCGGTCGTCATGTTGTCCAGAAGCACGACATCCGCCACGCCCAGCGCCAGCACCTCCTCAAGCTGGTCCAGACGATCCACCTCGATCTCGACCCGCATCATATGGGACCGCGCCGCCCGCGCGGCCTCCAGCACCGGCCGGATTCCCCCGGCAGCGGCGATGTGATTGTCCTTGATCAGAATGGCATCCGACAGGCCAAAGCGATGGCTGGAGCCGCCACCGTGCCGCACGGCAGCCTTTTCCACCGCGCGCAGGCCCGGTGTGGTCTTGCGGGTGCAGGTGATGCGGGCGCGGGTGCCCCGCGTCTCGGCCACGAAAGCGGCGGTCAGCGTGGCGATGCCGGTCATGCGGCCGGCAAAGTTCAGCGCCACCCGTTCCGCCATCAGGATCGACCCCGCCGCCCCTTCAACGGTCATCAGCGTCGTGCCGGGTTCGAAACGGTCGCCATCCTCAGCCAGCGCCACAACCCGCAGCGCCGGATCGACCATGCGGAACGCCATCGCCGCCAGCCGCAGGCCCGAGGCAACGCCGGAACTGCGCGCGTTCAGCCGCACCGCCTGGCGCAGCCCCGGCGGGATGACCGCCGCGACGGTCGCATCGCCGGTAGGGCCAAGATCCTCGGTCAGGGCGTTGCGGACCAGGGGTTCCAGAAGAAGGTCGGGCAGCATCAGGCAGGTACCTTTTCATCACGAAGCGCCTCGGCCTCCGCCAGCGTCAGGCGGCTGCGGCGGGCCAGGGTGGGGTCGGGTTGCGGATGGTCGGCGCGGAAATGCCCGCCCCGGCTTTCGCACCGCAACAGCGCGGCAGCAGCAATCAGCGTTGCCGCCGCCACCATGTTAAGCATCGGTTCCGGCAGCGCGCGCCGGGACATCAGGGCCAGATCCCCCAGCGCACCGCGCAGGCCGGATTCGCTGCGGATCACGCCGCAACAATCGGTCATCAGGCCACGCAGATCGGCCACCATGGCAAGGTCTGGGCCAAGCCCCCCGACTTGCGGTGCCAGATGCACCTCCGGGGCTTCCCCAAGGGGAAGGTTCTCTGCCAGATCCGCCGCCGCGCGTGTAGCCATCACCAGCGCCTCCAGCAGTCCGTTGGAGGCCAGGCGGTTCGCACCATGCAGCCCGGTCGCGGCCACTTCGCCCGCCACCCACAGCCCCGGCAACGAACTGCGGCCACGCAGGTCGCAAGCCACGCCGCCCATGTGGTAATGCGCGGCTGCGGCGACGGGGATGGGCTGTCGCGCCGGGTCGATCCCTGCCTGCGCACAGGCCGCGGCAACGGTTGGAAAATGCGCTTTGCCGTTCCCGGCAAAGATCGCCCGTGCATCCAGCGCCGGCGCCAGCCCGGACTGGCTTTGGGCAAAGACCGCGCGGGCCACGATGTCGCGCGGCGCAAGCTCGGCCGCCGGATGCGCGCCCGCCATGAAGCGCAGCCCCCGGCTGTTGACCAGCAACGCGCCCTCGCCCCGCAGCGCCTCGGTCGCCAGTGGCGCGGGGTCGCCGCCGCAGGCGATGGCGGTGGGATGGAACTGCACAAATTCCGCATCCGCCACTCGCGCCCCCGCCCGTGCGGCAAGGCCCAGCCCCTGCCCCCGCACCCTGCCCGGATTGGTAGTGATCGCATAAAGCCCCGCCGCCCCGCCCGAAGCCAGCAGAACCGCCGGCGCCTTCAGGAGAACGGGCTGCGAGGGCACGTCCGCGCGCGCCAGCCAGACGCCGGTGACGCGGCCGGACGAAAGCGCCAGCCGTTCCGCCGCAAACCCCTCCAGCACCTGAACCGAAGGAGTGTTGCGCAGGGCGGCGATCAACCGCGCCATGATGGCGGCTCCGGCGCTGTCGCCCTGCACCCTTGCGACACGCGCCTGCCCATGCGCCGCCTCGCGCGACAGGGCGAAGGCCCCTGCGGCATCGCGGTCGAACGGCACACCCAACGCCACGAGTGCCGCAACCGCCTCGGGCGCCGCCTCGGCCACGGCCTGCGCAACGGCGACGTCGACGATGCCCGCCCCCGCCACTACTGTATCGGCCACATGCGCCGCCACGCTGTCATCCGGCCCCAGCGCCGCCGCCACGCCGCCCTGTGCCCAGACCGACGAGGCGCCCTGCCCCAGAGGATCGGGCGAGATCACCAGAACCGGACGCGGGGCCAGCCGCAGTGCCGCCGTCAGCGCGGCAATCCCCGCCCCCAGAATGACGATGCGGCCGGTCTCGATCATGCGGCGGCCTTCGCGGCGGAAAGCGCGATCATCCGCTCCACCGCCGCACGGGCGGGGGCCACGAGTCCCGCTGCCACCTCCACCGGGGTCGTCATGGAATGCAGCGACCACAGCACCTTTTCCAGCGTGATCATCTTCATGTAGGGGCACATGTTGCAGGGGCCGACAAACTCCACCGCCGGATGGGCGTCGGCGATGTTCGAGGCCATCGAACATTCCGTCACCAGCAGGGCCTTCGCCGGGCGTTCGCGCGCGACGAAATCAATGATGCCCGAGGTAGAGCCGGTATAATCCGCCTCCGCCACCACACCGGGCGGGCATTCAGGATGGGCGATGATGGTTGTATCGGGCTGGAACGCACGGAAATCCCGCAGGTCCTGCGCAGTAAAGCGTTCGTGGACGATACAGGCCCCGTCCCACCAGACCACCCGCTTTTCCGGCACCTGCCGCGCCACGTTCTGCGCCAGATACTTGTCGGGGGCCATGATGACAGTATCGCCCGGCAGTGCCCGCACGATCTGCGCCGCATTGGCCGAGGTGCAGCAGATGTCCGAGGCCGCCTTCACCGCCGCCGTGGTGTTGACATAGCTGACCACCGGCGCCCCCGGATACCGCGCGCGCATCACGGCGATGCCTTCCGGCGTGATCGCCTCGGCCAGCGAACAGCCCGCCGCCATGTCGGGCATCAGCACCGTTTTGCCGGGGTTCAGAATTTTCGAGGTCTCGGCCATGAAATGCACGCCACATTGCACGATCACCGGCGCGTCCACCCGCGTCGCGGCGATGGCCAGTTGCAGGCTGTCGCCCACCACATCGGCAATCCCGTGATAGATTTCTGGCGTCATGTAATTATGCGCCAGAACCACCGCGCCGCGTTCCGCCTTCAGCCGGTTGATCGCCTGAACATAGGGCGCGTGCATGGCCCAGTCGGCAAAGGGCACCACCCGCGCCATACGGCCCCAGATCTCACGCGTCTGCTCTGCCAGATCCAGCGAGGGGGCAAGATCATAGGCATGGGCAAGGTTCTGCCGGATTTCGGTCAGGCTGGGCGACATCGGGCGTTCCTCCGGGCAGCAAGGGGCTGCGCAGGCTCTACACAAGAAGGGGCTGAGTCGCAATCTATTGAAAATAATGAATTATTTGTTTGCCTGCAAACAAAATTGCCGTTGAACAGCCCGGCACCAGCGCCGGATCAGGGCGGCGGGGCCAGCGAAAAGACCGGCACGAAACTGGCCGGAGCCAGTGAGCCTTCGACCACGGCAGGGCCGGCAGTTTCCGCGGTTACCACGAGGATCGGCGGCCCGGCATGTGTCAGCTCCAGCCGCCCCTCCAGCGCCCGAACCGCCATCTCGACCGAAAGCCGACCCTGCTCAACGGGAAAATCGGTGGGCGCTGCCATGATCCGCCCCCGGATCACCCCGCGATAGACGGCATGACTCAGATAGGTCGAAACAACCCGCACGCGATCCGTCGCGCCCCGCGCCCGCAGGATCGACACGGCGGCTTCGGCCATCGGACCACTTCCCACCAGATAGTCGATGTCGGGCCGCTGATCCAACGCCTCTTCGACCAGAAGCACCTGCTGCTCCAGCCCGGTATCCCCATAAAGTGTCGTCACGATTTCTGCGGAACTGCCGGCGATGGCCGACCGGAACCCCTGTTCGACAAAACTGACCCAGCCCGCCCCTGTCGGCCCCGGAAACCATGCAAGCCGCACCGGCGCGCTGCCGCGCGGATGACGCGCGGCGATGAAACGCCCGGCGGCGGCGCCCATTTCCGTCCAGGGAACACTGGCCTTGCCGGAGATTCCCCGGTCGTCGATGTCGTTCACCGCCGCGATAACGGGCTTGCGCGCCGCCAGAGCCTCGACCAGCGGGGTCAGCCCGTCATAAGAGACCGTTCCCAGAATCACGGCATCGAATTCAGCCCCCGAACAGCCTTTCAGCTGCTCTGCCTGCCGGTCGAGATTGGGGTATCCGCCCGCCTCGAACACATAGAAGGCCACACCCAGCCGCCGCGCCTCTTCGACCATCCCGTAATTGACCGACAGCCAGTAGGCGTCTTTCAGGTGCGGATAAAGAATGCACAGCCGCCACGGCCGCGTGGCATGATCCAGCGGGTGATAGTTTACCGGATGGGCCGGGCTGCTGTCATCGAAGGGAAAGCTGCGCGCCTCCAGCTTCCAGACCGTTTCAGCAATGGCGGGCAGGCTGGCGCCCAGCCATCCGGCAAGTGCTAGGGTAAGGCCCGGCAGTTTGCGCATCTTCCCCCCTCTCCCCTTCAGCGGAAATGATGTTAACCTGCGGTGAACAGCACCCCAGAGGCAAGCATTGCGTATCCTCGACTACAAATCGAGCCTCGGCGGGCGGCTCATGCTGGCCGTCCTGCTGATCGCGGGCTTTCCGGTCGCGACCGGCATTCTGGGCTGGTTCGAGTTGCAGGATGTGGCGCGCATTCAGTCGCGCGTGGTGACCGAGGCGATTCCGGCGATTTCCGAAGTGCGCGGCGTTGCCGAGGAAACCAGTCGGGTCGTCGCCATGGCCCCCGAACTGGCGGCCGTCACCGACGAGGCGCAGCGCACCGAACGATCCGCCTTCCTGTTCGCGCAGGCGGACGCGCTGCGGGACCGCCTGACCCGGCAACCCGCCGTCCGGGGCGAGGCGCTGGCCCGCGTGCTGGAGGCAGAGGCGGCGGTGCGTCAGGCTCTGGTGGCAATCGACGGGCAGGTCCGGCAGCGCATCCATCTGATCGCCCGCCGTGACGCACAGTTGCAGGCGGGCCGCATTGCCGCCGTCGAACTGACCGAAATCGCCGATACGCTTGTGGCCAATGCCGAAATGGGTGCGGCAGCGGTCATTTCCAGCCTCTATGAGCTTGAAATGGACCCGGCCTCGGGCCTGCATACCCGGCTGGAGGCACTGGACAAGCTCATCGAGGTCGATCTGTTCCAGATGGGCCTGATGTTCGAACTGCGCGCCCATGCCTCGGAGGTCGGCTTGCTGCTGAACCGTGTGGCGGGGGTACGCAGTCAGGACGAACTCGATGGCATCCGGCAGGATCTGGACCTGCGCGCCAAGGTGATCGCGCGGCGTCTGGCCTCGGTGAACGATCCACGCCGCGCCGAACGGGCGCTGGTGTTGCTGCGCACCATCGGCTCGGGGGTGGCGACACCGCCGGAAACCGCCACGCTGTTCGAAACCGCCGGTTCGGTTCTGGTGCTGACCGATCACATCGCCACAGCGGAAACCGAACTGCGTCAGGCCGCTGTGACGCTGGAACTTGCGGCGGCGGCGCTTGCCGACGGGATCGAGGCACGCGCGGTCGCGGCAGGACGGGCCGCCGAACAGGCGATCACCGCGACGCAGCGGCTTTATGCCTTTTCGGCCATGCTCGCGCTGGTTCTGTCGATGGCGGTGCTGTGGTTTTATGTGCGGGGCAACCTGATCCGGCGGCTGGATGCGCTGTCGGCCCGGATGACCGGGCTGGCTGAGGGTGATCTTGGCCCGATCATCCAGCCGGACGGCGCGGACGAGATTGCAGGGATGGAACGCGCGGTCGAGGTGTTCCGTCTGCAAGCCATCGCGAACCGCGCCTTCGCGACCGAGCGCGAGCGCCATCTGCAGGAATTGCACCGCCACCGCAACGAGCTTCAGCAACTGGTGGACGAACAGACGGAACAACTGCGCGGCGAGGTCGCTGCGCATGATGCCGCCCGGGCCCGTGCCGAAGCGGCGGACCGCGCAAAGTCGGAATTTCTGGCGATGATGAGCCATGAAATCCGCACGCCGATGAACGGGGTTCTGGGCATGTTGCGCAGCCTGCCGCAGGAAGGGCTGACGGATCATCAGGCCGCCCGCATCAATGTTGCCCTCGCCTCGGGCAATGGCCTGATGGGGCTTCTGAACAGCATTCTGGATTATTCCAAACTGGATCAGGGCACCGCCGACACTGAAAGCATGGCCTTCGACCTGACGGAGGCGCTGCATGATATCACCCTGCTGATGGCGCCGGTGGCCGAGGAGAAGGGCTTGCAGTTGCGCACGGTGCTGCCGGAAGCGCCGGTCCCACCCTTGCAGGGCGATATGGGCAAGCTGCGGCAGATCCTGTTCAACCTGCTATCGAATGCCGTCAAGTTCACCGCCACAGGCGAAGTGGTGCTGCGCGCCATTCTTCTGCCGACCGACGGGCGCGACGGCGTGTTGCGCCTGCGCTTTCAGGTCGAGGATACCGGAAAGGGCATCGCACCCGAGGCGATGGAGCGGATTTTCACCCCCTTCCAGCAGGAAGACGCCCAGACGGCCCGCACCTATGGCGGCACCGGGCTTGGCCTGTCGATCTCGCGCAGGCTGGCCGGGTTGATGGGTGGGATTCTGACCGCCGAAAGCCGCGCGGGCAAGGGCGCGACCTTCACCCTGACCGTGCCGTTCCAGCGCGCCGAGGCCGCGCCTGCCGACGGGATGATCACCCTGCCGGAACCCGCCGCACGGCCGCTGAAGGTGCTGGTGGTCGAGGATCACCCGGTCAATCAGGAGGTCGCGCGATCCTTCCTGCGGACGCTCGGGCACCATTGCACCCTGACGGAAACCGGCGAGGCAGCGGTGGCGCTTGTGGCTGAGGGCGGCTTTGACGCCGTGCTGATGGATGTGAATCTGCCCGGCATTTCCGGCATCGAAGCAACCCGCAACATCCGGGCCCTGCCCGGCCCGATGGCCGCGCGGCTGCCGGTCATCGGCCTTTCGGCCCATGTGCAGCCCGAAGATGTGCAGGCCTGCCGGGCTGCGGGCATGAATGACATCATCGCCAAGCCGCTGTCGCCGGAAACGCTGGTTGCCGTGCTGAACCGCCACAGCCAGGCCCCCGCAGTGGCCGCCTCGGTCCAGGCAGCACTGGCCGACCTCGGGCCGGACCAGACCCGCACCCTTGTCCGGCTGATGCTGGAATCGCTGCGGCCGGGGGCCGAGGCTGTCATCGCGGCGGTCCGCGCCGGGGACCGGACGGCGCTGTCACGCCAGGCGCATCAGCTGAAAAGCGCGGTCGGCAATTTTGACATGCCCGAGCTTCTGGCGCTTCTGTCCGGGCTGAACCGGACGGATGCGCTGCCGGATGAAGCCACGCTCGCCGCCTTGCGGGCTGCTGTCGCGCAGGCGGAGCATGATCTGCGCGGCACGCTGTCCGCACTCTCCGCGCCGGTGCCGTTCATGCCAGCGGCGCAGTGAACACATAGCCCTCGCCGTGCGAAGTGCCAAAGATCCGCGGGACTTTCGGGTCATCGCCGAATTTCTCGCGCAGGCGCTTCACCATCACATCCACCGTCCGCGTACTGGTCACGTTGCGTCGGTGCGTGATCGCCGACAGCAGCCTGTCCCGGTTCATCACGATGCCGGGGTTCAGGACGAAAGCGCGCAGCAGTTCGTATTCCGCGCGGGTCAGCTGGATCGACTCTCCCCCCGCCCCGACCACATGCCGCGCCGCCGTGTCGAAGGTGAAACCGGCAAAATGCACCACCCGGCGCGCCAGTTGCCGCATGGCCGCCGTGCGGCGCAGCAGGTTCTTCACCCGCGCCAGCAATTCGCGACGGTTGAACGGCTTGCAGACATAGTCATCCGCCCCCAGTTCCAGCCCGACGATGCGGTCGACATCATCGGTGCGGCCTGACAGCAGGATGATACCGATTTCCGACCGCGCCCGCTGTTCGCGCGTGATTTCCAGCCCGTCCTTGCCGGACAGGTTGATATCGACGATCAGCAGATCCGGGCTTTCCTGGTTCAATACCCGTTCAGCGGCCTCGGCCCCCGCACAGACGGTCACGCGATAACCGAAGGTTTCAAGATACCCGGCAAGTGCGGTCCGGGTTACCGCATCGTCTTCGATCACAACGATATGCGCCGCTGCTGAGGTCAAGGGTCGATCCGCCTCGTCTTGCTGGTCGATATTCTGTTAACATCTTGTAACAACTTTTTCCAGCCTGTTCATCCCGGTGGTCTGACCTGTTCACAAGCGCTGGCTAACATTGCCTCTCAGGAAAGATGTCACCTTTCCGGGGAAAAACGCCGCCCCGACACCGGCGCCAGACAACAGGGACCGAAAACCATGCAGAACAGAACGCGCCTGCTCATCTCCACAGCAGCTCTTGTGCTGACCACCGGAACCGCAATCGCCGAGGATTCCCCGGACCCGATCATCATTCCGATTCACAACTGGTCCAGCCAGATCGTGATGTCCAACGTCGTCGGACAGATGTTCCAGTCGCTTGGCAATTCCGTCGAATATGTCTCGACCGACAGTCAGGCGGTGTACGAGGCGATCCGTCTGGGCGATGCCACGCTGGAGCTGGAGGTCTGGGAAGGCGCCTTCGGCAATTCGTTCCGCGCGGCGGTCGAGAAGGGCGGCATCCACGACGTCGCCACCCATACCGCCATCACCCGCGAGGACTGGTGGTATCCGATGTGGACCAAGGATGCCTGCCCCGGCCTGCCCGACTGGAAGGCGCTGAACGAATGCGCCGGGCTGTTCGCCACGCCCGAAACCGGCGACAAGGGTCGTTTCCTTGGCGGCCCGGTGGACTGGCTGAAACATGACCAGGAAAAGGTCGATGCGCTTGGCATGAACTTCGTCGTGGTCAATGCCGGATCTGCCGCCGCGCTCTGGGCCGAAATCGCCGCAGCGGAGAAAAGCAAGACCCCGATCGTCCTGTTCAACTGGACACCCAACTTCGCCGAAGCAGTCTGGCCCGGCGAATTCGTGGAATTCCCGGCCTGGGAGGAAGGCTGCGACAAAGACCCGGCAAAGGGCCCGCTGCCGGACAAGGTTTATGACTGTGGCAATCCGGCCAATGGCTATCTGAAGATCGCGGCCTGGGACGAGATGAAGACCAAATGGCCCAAGGCCTATTCGGTGCTTCAGAAAGTGAATTTCACCAATGCCCAGATCGCGGAAATGGCCAAGCTCGTCGATGTGGACGGCATGGAACCCGAAGATGCCGCAGCGGAATGGCTGACCGCGAACGAGGCCGTCTGGAAGCCCTGGACCGAGTGACTTCGCCCGAGTGTACGTCCGTCACTTCCCTGTGACAGCACGCCCAACTCCACCCGGCCTGGCCGGGTGGCCCTTTCTTCCCTGCGAGGTCCGGCAATGGCTCAAGACAAAAGTGTGATTTCCTGCAAGAATGTCTGGAAGGTTTTCGGCGATCACCCGGCGCAGCTGGCTGGCCGGCTGGGCCCCGACACCACGATGGAGGAACTGCGCGCCAGCGGCCATATCGCGGCGGTGCGCAACGTCTCTCTCGATATCGCACGCGGCGAGATGCTGGTGGTGATGGGGCTGTCCGGTTCGGGCAAATCCACGCTGATCCGCTGTCTTGCCCGGCTGATCGACATTACCTCCGGGGCGATCACGGTCGAAGGTCGCGATCTGGGCGCGATGACGGAAACCGAGCTGATCGACCTGCGCCGCCGCAAGATGGGCATGGTGTTTCAGAGCTTCGGCCTGCTGCCGCATCGCACCGCTCTGGAAAACGTGGCCTTTCCGCTGGAAATGCGTGGGCAGGACCGGATTTCGCGCATCGCGCGGGCCAGCGAGATGCTCAATCTGGTTGGTCTGGGCGGGCGCGAAGGCTATTTCCCGCGCGAGCTTTCGGGCGGGCAGCAACAGCGTGTCGGCATCGCCCGCAGTCTGGCGGTAGAGCCGGACATCTGGTTTCTGGATGAACCCTTTTCGGCGCTGGACCCGCTGATCCGGCGCGAGATGCAGGATGAATTCCTGCGACTCAAGGCCATGATGGCCAAGACCATCGTCTTCATAACCCATGATTTCGACGAGGCGCTGCGCCTTGCCGACCGTATCGCCATCATGAAGGACGGCGCGGTCGAACAGATCGACACGCCCGAACGCATCGTCATGGCCCCCGCCACGCCCTATGTCGCCAAGTTCACCTCGGCGGTGGATCGTGCAAGGGTGGTACATGCCGGGGCGCTGGCGCTGCCGGTGGGTGGGCGGTCCGTCGAGGGCACGGCGCTGCCCGCTACCGAAACGCTGCACACGCTGGCCCGCCGCATCCTTCAGGACGACCGGCCGATGATCCCGGTCAGCGGTGCGGATGGCAGGATCAGCGGCGTGATCGACCGTGCCGCCGCGCTGGATCTTCTGCTGGGGCCTGCGGCATGAGCGGCGCCCTGTCCCGCCTTCCCCGGCCCGCGCTGGCCCTGTTCTGCCTTGCGGCGCTGCTGTGCCTCGGCCGCTTCATCCTGCCGGACGGGCTGATGCGCCTGCCGGAGCCGTTGATCCTGCCCTTTGCCCGCTGGATCAACACGGCTTTTGCCTTCCTGCGCGATGATCTGGGCCTGATGGTGGTCACCCGCGCCATTTCGGATGCGGTGGAATTCTGCCTCGATGTGACGGCAAACCTGCTTTACGGCAAATCGCGCTGGCCCATGCTGGGGCCAATCCCCTGGGTGGTGATCGCCGCCACCATGGGCATGGCGGGCTATGTTCTGGCCGGATGGCGCCTGGCACTGCTGTCGGCAGGAACCTTCGTCTGGATCGCGGTCATGGGCCAGTGGAAATGGGCTATGGAGACGCTTTCCGTCATCGTGGTCGCGGCGCCCTTCTCGGTGCTGCTGGGGATACTGGCGGGCACGCTCGCGTGGCGCTTCCGCCGGGTCGAGCGGGTGATGAACCCGATCCTCAACATCGCGCAGTCGCTGCCGCATTTCGCCTATATGATTCCGGTTGTGGTGTTCATCGGCGTCGGGCCGAAAGCGGGCGCCATCGTCACCATCATCTTCTCGGTGCCACCGATGATCCGCATGACGCTGCTGGGCCTGCGCGCTGTGCCGCCCGAGATCATCGAAAGCGGCAAGATGAGCGGCACAACCAAATGGCAGCTGATGCGCAGCGTCCGCATTCCGGCGGCCCGGACGGAGCTGCTGATCGGGATAAACCAGGTCATCATGCAAAGCCTTGCCATGGTGGTGCTGGCCTCGTTCATCGGCATGCCGGGGCTGGGGCAGAAGCTGCTGAACCTGCTGCAATCGCTGAAGATCGGGCTGTCGGTGGAAATCGGCATCACCATCGTACTGCTGGCCGTGGTGCTGGACCGGCTGTCGAAGGCCTGGGCGCTGAAACAGCCCGAGCATCTGACCGCGGGCGCCTCCTGGACGGTGCGCAACCGGCATCTGCTGATTTGGCTGGGACTTTGCGCTGCTGGCTTCGCGCTGGCTGCCCTGCATCCCTATTTCGCGGTGGTCGAGCGCAAGCAGGCGCTGACCCTCGCCGGACCGATAGATGCCGGGGTGGACGGCTTCATCCGCCTGGTCACCCCGCTGACCGACTGGCTGCGCTGGTTCCTGATCACCTGGGTTCTGATCCCGCTGCGCGACGGCTTCCTGTGGCTGCCCTTTTCGGCGGTGCTGGCCTTTCTGGCCGGGCTGGGATGGCTGGTCGGCGGCGCGCGGTCTGCCCTGATCTGTCTGGCCTTCATCCTGCCGATTGCCCTGTCGGGCTGGTGGGACCGCGCCATGATCACGGTCTATACCGTCACGGTGGCCGTTATCATCGCGCTGCTGATCGGCCTGCCGCTGGGGGTTTGGGCCGCGGGGCGCCCTGCGCGCGCCAGCCGGTTTATCCTGATCTGCGACACGCTTCAGACCTTCCCCAGCTTCATCTACCTTATCCCGGTGGTCATGCTGTTCGGCGTGAATGATGTGGCGGTGATCGCGGCGGTGATGGTGTTTGCCACGGTCCCGATTCTGCGTTTCACCATCGAGGGTCTCCGCGGCGTGCCCGCCGAAACCATTGAGGCCGCCGCCATGTCAGGCGCCGGTCCCCGACAGATTCTGTGGCATGTGAAACTGCCGCTGGCCGTGCCCACGCTGGTGATCGGAGCCAATCAGTCGATCATGTTCGCCCTCTTCATGGTCATCATCGCCGCCTTCATCGGCACACAGGATCTGGGGCAGGAAATGCAGCGCGCCCTGTCGTCCACTGACGTGGGCAAGGGGCTGGTGCTTGGCTTTGCCGTCGCCTTCATGGGGCTGATGGCGGATCACCTGCTGCTGACCTGGGCCGCAGGCCGCCGGAAAAAGCTGGGCGCCGCGCAATCCGCCGCCTGATCCGCCGGCCGAAGGGAAACCACCGCCCCGGATCCGGGGCGGTGGTTTCCGTTCGGGGGGTAACGCCGGGGCGCGCGGATCTTTTTCGGGATGAAAGCCGCGCATGGCTTCGTATGTGTCAGGAATTTCCCCTGAACACGAGCCAGCATGTCAGACGCCTTTGCCATTTCCGCGACCATGCCGCTGCCCGGCGATCCGGCCCCGTGGTTCTACCAGCGCACCCCAGCCAATCCCCGCTTTGCCTTCGATACCACGGCCGGACGCCATATCGCGCTTTGCTTTCTGGGCTCGACGCGGGATGCACAGGCGCAGGCGGCCATCCGCGCGGTTCTGGCCCGGACGGACCTGTTCGACGACGAACACGCCTGCTTCTTCGCGGTCAGCAATGATCCCGGCGACGAGGCGCAGGGCCGTCTGGCCAACCGCACACCCGGCTTCCGGGTGTTCTGGGATTTCGACCTGTCGGTGGCCAAGCTATATGGCGCGGTTCCGGCCGATGCGGATACAGCCACCGGACAGCTGGCCATGAACCGCTTCTGGCTTCTGCTGGACCCGACGCTGCGGGTGGTGGCCACAATCCCGTTCCGCGCCGATGGCGGCGATGTGGCCGAGTTCCTGGCGCTGGTGGAGGCGCAGCCCGCCCCCGGACGCTTTGCCGGCATTGATCTTCAGGCGCCGGTCCTGTTCCTGCCCCGGCTGTTCGAGCCTGACCTTTGCCGTCATCTGATCGGACTTTACGAGTCCCATGGCGGCACCGAAAGCGGCTTCATGCGGCAGGTCAACGGCCGCACTATCGGCATGACAGACCGCAAGCACAAGCAGCGCAGCGATTTTGACATCACCGACAAGGATCTGATCGCCAGCCTGCAAAGCCGCTTCCTGCGGCGCGTCGTGCCGGAAATCGCCAGGGCACACCAGTTCAGGGTCACCCGGATGGAGCGGTATATCGTTTCCTGCTATGCTGCCGAGGATGGTGGCCATTTCGCGGCACATCGCGACAATACCACCTCTGGCACCGCGCATCGCCGGTTTGCGGTTTCAGTCAACCTCAACGACGATTTCGACGGCGGCGAGGTCAGCTTTCCCGAATACGGGCCGCGCGGCTTCAAGGCACCGCCGGGCGGGGCGGTGGTGTTTTCCTGCTCGCTTCTGCACAAGGTGAGCCGCGTAACCCGGGGACGTCGCTATGCGTTTCTGCCATTCCTGTATGACGATGCCGCCGCGCATCTGCGCGAACGCAATGCGGCACTGGTCGGAGAGAAAGGATCGGGCTATCGCGCGGGATGAAACCGCGCGCCGCTCCGTATACCGGGCATGAAGAGTTTTGACGTGACCCCCCATCTGGAGCCGATGCGCCGTTACGCACGGGTTCTGACGCGTGCCGAAACGGAAGCGGACGATCTGGTTCAGGGCGCCCTGCTGAAGGCCTATGAACGGCGCGGCAGCTTCCGGGCGGGCGCGGACCTGCGCGTCTGGCTCATGGCGATCCTGCACAATCTCTTTATCGATCAACGGCGCGCGCACCGCGCTTCGGTCGCACGCGAACAGGCCTGGGCCGACAGCAACCCCGGATTTTCGCCGCCCGAAGGCGAACATGTCGTCCGGCTGGAGCAACTCCGCCAGGCATTTCTCGCGCTGCCCGCCGAACAGCGCGAGGCGCTGCATCTGATGGGGGTCGAGGGGCTGAGCGTGACCGAGGCCGCCACAATCCTCAATATCCCGGCCGGGACAGTCATGTCGCGGGTCGGGCGGGCCCGTGCCGCCCTGCGGCGTTTCGAAGACGGCCCCGCCGCCCGGGCGGTTCCCCCTTCCCTCAAACTGGTGCGAGGCCAAGATGACAGGTGATCCCCAGGACCAGATCGAGACGGATATCGCCGCCTTCATCAACGATCAGCTTGACGGCGAGCAACGCTATGCGGTGGCAGAACATCTGTCGCGGCATCCCGGGCGCGCCGCAGAAGTGATGGCCGAAATGCGCCTCACCGAAGGTTTGCGGCTGGCCATGGCTGCGGTGGAAAGCCCCCCTCCGCCGCAGATGCGGCTGGCCGCAAGCCGACTGGAGACAGGGCTTGCGCAGCGCCAGTCACTGCGCCGCTGGCTGCCTTTCGCCGCAGCGGCGGCGATGTTTGTCATGGGCTGGACCGCACAGGGCCTTTACCCGCGGACGCCCGACGCCCCCTCGGGCGATATTGCCCGGCTTTTCGAGACCGCACTGGACGTGCAGGATGCCGTGAGCCTGCGCATCGCGCTCAGCAACGATCTTGGCCCGATGCCGAAAGATCCGACCCGCATCGCGGCCCGGCTGGGCATTGATCTGCCACGGCTGCCGCAGGGCTGGTCGATCCGCGCCGCGCAGATCGTGGCCACGCCGGAACGTCCGGGCGTCGCCCTGGTCATCGAAACGCCCGATCTGGGGGAAATCCTGCTGTTCAGCGTGCTGCGCAGTGTCGACGGACCGGACATGCCCGCCACGGCGACCGCCCGTGGAGACGGCGCGCTGGCGTTCTTTGAACGCAACCGCACAGCCTTTGTGCTGGTCGACAATTCCGGCACCGCCACGGATTTGCGGCGCGGCGCGGAAGTGCTGCGCCATCGGTTCAACTGACGGTGCCGCAGCACATGAAAGACATCCGCCTGACCCCCGCCGAGCTTGCCCTTGCCTCCGCGCAGGAGGCGCTGGATCGCAGGGATCTTCAGGGTGCGGTCACCGCTTTTGCCCAGGCAAGGGCAGCAGGCGCCTCGACACGGCTGACGGCGCGCGGCCATGCGCTTGCCCTGTCCGAACTGGGCCGCCACGCCGAGGCAGTGGAAGCTTTCAAGCCTCTGTTTGCCAAGGCGCAGAAGGATGGCGCCACTGTCAATCTGATGGGGGTTCTGCTGAAACGCGCCGGGCGGCTTGGAAAGGCTGCCGAAGTTCTGGAGCTTGCCCGCAAGCTGCGCCCGCATGACCGGTCACCCTGGCAGAACCTTGGCAATGTCTATGAGGCTCTGGGCCAGCCGGATAAGGCGGCGGCCTGTTTCCGCAGCGCCCTGAAGATCGAGCCGACATCGGCAACGCTCTGGCGGCTTCTGGGGCGTCAGCAGATGGCACTGTCGCAAACAGAGGAAGCCTGCGATTCCTTCCGGCGTGGCCTGGCTCTGGCGCCGCGCGATACCGAGATGACGGCGTTTCTGGTTCAGGCGCTTCAGGTTGCCGGGCGCGTGGACGAGGCGCGCGCCCTGATTGCAAAGCTGTGCGAAGAGCGGCCCGGGGACAGCGAACTGGCTGTCATCGACGCGCGGCTGTCCTTTCGCAGCGGCGATGTGGCACGGGCTCAGGCCATCCTGAACGCGGTTCTGGCGCAGGACCCGGCACATCTGGCCGCCAACCTGCAACTGGCCAACCTGATCGGGGACAGTGATCGCGAACAGGTGAACCGGGCGCTGGAACGGGCAGTCGCGGGTCATCCCGACAGTTTCGTGGCGCTGGACCGGCTGACCGAAAGCCTGTCGCGCAGCCGGTATGGCAACGAGGCGGATCATATCGAACGGGCCTACCACCTGGCCAAACAGCTGATGGAACGGTTTCCAACGCGCATCCCCGAGGCCGCGCGCACCCTGCGGACCATCCTGCAACGGGTGCTGGACGAAGACCGGATGGCGCAGACCGGCAGCCTGGACAACCTGCTGCCGCTTTGGCAGGCTCAAGGATTGCATTCCTCGGTTCACTATGAACTGGGGCAGGTGCAGACCCTGGACGACCGGCTGAAGCTGGTGGACTGGCATCGGCAATGGGGACGCCGCGTTGCCCGCCAGATCACCCCGGTTCCGCCCGTCGCCCTGCCGGCGCTTGCCGGTGGCCGCAAGCTGCGCGTGGGCTTCATGTCCTCCGATCTGCGGCACCATCCGATCACCTATTTCACCCTGCCGTTGCTGGAAAACTATGATCGCAATGCGGTCGAAGTCTTCTGTTATTCCTTCAGCGAGAAGGAACCCGATCAGGTGCAGCGTCATCTGGAAGCGCAGGTGACCGGCTTTCGTCACTGGCCGAAGCGCCCGGATGATCAGGTGGCCGAAGGGATCGCGGCGGACGGACTCGATATCCTGTTCGAACTCGGCGGGTCCACGGCGATGAACAAGCTGGAGGTGATGGCCCGACGGCCCGCGCGTCTGGGGGCAAGCTGGCTGGGCTATCCGCATTCGGCGGGGCTGGAACAGATCGACCTGATCCTGACCGATCCCTATATCCAGCCCGAAGACCCGCGCCTGCTGATCGAACGGCCCTTCGCGATGCCGGAAACCTGGGTCGCCCTGTCGCGACTGTTCTGGCCGCACGAGATCGCGGAGGGCACGCCGCAGACGCGCAAGGGCCATCTGACCTTCGGCACGGCGAACAATCCGTACAAATACACCCCCGCCTGTCTGGACGCCTGGGCGGCGGTACTGCGGGTCGTACCGGGATCGCGGTTCCTGTTCCTGCGGCCCGAAGCCGGGGTCGGAAGCTTTGTCGCGGGGGCGAGAGCCGCCTTCGCCCGCCGCGATGTCGACCCGGACCGGCTCGAGTTCATCGGTATCCGTGGCGATCATATGCGCCACTACAACGAAATTGACATCGCGCTGGATACCCTGCCCCATGTCGGCGGCACCACGACCTGCGAGGCGCTCTGGATGGGGGTGCCCACGGTCAGCCTTGTCGGCGCGGGCTTTCCCGAGCGGCTCAGCTATTCGAACCTGTCCAATGCGGGGCTGGGCGATCTGGCGACGCTGTCGGTCGCCGATTATGTGTCCGCCGCCGGTCTGGCGGCCCATCCCGCCCGCCGCCTTGCGCTGCGCCACGGCCTGCGCGCGCAGATCGCCGCGAACCCTCTGGGCCAGCCCGCGCGGTTCACCCGGAATTTCTATGATCTGGCCAGAAAGGTGGCATCCGAGTGAAGGCAGTCATTCTGGCAGGAGGGCGCGGCACGCGGCTTTCTGAAGAAACCGGGCTGAGACCCAAGCCCATGGTCGAGATCGGTGGCCGCCCGATCCTGTGGCATATCATGAAGATCTATGCCGCGCATGGTATTCAGGATTTCATCATCTGCCTTGGCTATCGCGGCTGGCAGATCAAGGAATACTTTCTGAACTACGGGCAGCTTTCCTCGGACCTTACGGTCGATCTGGCCAATGGTGCCGTCGAAGTGCTGCGGCCCGCCGCCGAACCCTGGCGGGTGACGCTGATCGACACCGGCGAGGAAACACAGACCGGCGGGCGTCTGGCGCGGGTCGGGCACCTGCTGCGCGATGACCCTGCCTTCTGTCTGACTTATGGCGATGGGGTCGGCGATGTGGACATCGGTGCCGCGGTCGCCTTTCACCGTGCACACGGGCGGCAGGCCACGGTTACGGCCGTAACGCCGCCGGGCCGGTTCGGGGCGCTGGAGCGCAAAGGCGATCTTGTCGGCGCCTTTACCGAGAAACCGGCAGGCGACGGCGGCATGATCAACGGTGGTTTCTTTGTTCTGTCGCCGGAAGTGCTGGACCGGATCAGGGACGATATGACCGTGTGGGAGCAGGAGCCGCTCAAGAGCCTCGCGCGGGATGGCGAGTTGATGGCCTTCGACCATCACGGCTTCTGGCAGCCGATGGACACGCTGCGCGACCGCGATCAGTTGCAGAGCCTGTGGGAAGAGGGCCGGGCGCCGTGGAAGCTGTGGTAAGGCGCCCCGATCCCCGGTTCTGGGCCGGGCGCCGCGTGCTGCTGACCGGGCATACCGGCTTCAAGGGTGCCTGGGCAGCGCGGATGCTGGCCGCGCTTGGTGCAGATGTCACCGGCTTCGCCCTCCCCCCCGCAGCCGGGCCTGCGGCCTTCGGGGCACTGAACGTGGCCCAGGATCTGGCGCGGGATCTGCGCGGCGACCTGCGGGACGCCGGGGCGGTCAGGCAAGCCGTCGCCGGGGCGGAGGTCGTGTTGCATCTGGCGGCGCAGGCGATCGTCTCGACCGGATACCGTGATCCGCAAGGCACATGGGACAGCAATGTCACCGGAACCCTGCACCTGTTGCAGGCCCTGCGCGGCTCCGGTGCCACAGCGGCGGTCATCGTCACTTCGGACAAGGTTTACCGCAATGACGGCAGCCCCGCCTTCGTCGAGACCGATGCCCTGGGCGGCGATGATCCCTATTCCGCCTCCAAATCCGCCTGCGAGATTCTGGTTTCCAGCCACCGGGCCAGCTTTGCCGATCTGCCCGCGCTTGCGACGGCGCGGGCGGGCAATGTCATCGGCGGCGGGGATTTCGGGCCGGACAGGCTGATCCCCGATCTGGTCCGGGCGCAGCAGGCAGGCGAAGTGCTGCGTCTGCGCAACCCCGATGCGACCCGGCCGTTCCAGCATGTGCTGGATGTGGTGGCAGGATATCTGCTGCTGGCCGAGACCCTGGCCACGGGTGATGCCCCGCCAGCCGTCAACCTCGGGCCGGCCGAGGCCGAACTTCCGGTGCGCGACCTTCTGGCCGGCTGGCAGGCGGCGACGGGCCGACCGCTGGACTGGCGTCTTTCCGATGCGCCCCCGATGCCCGAGAAATCACGCCTCGCGCTTGACAGCGGTCTGGCCCGCCACCGTCTGAACTGGGCACCTCGCCTTGGCACGGCACAGGCCCTGACCGAAACGGCCCGCTGGTACGATGCCTGGGCCCGCGACACCGATATGGCCGCGCACAGCGATCAGGCCATCAGCCGCTATCTGGAGATCTGACATGGCCGATGCCGTAACCCGTTGCCGCGCCTGCGATGCCCCTTTCGGCCCGGTCCTGTGCGATCTTGGTACCATGGCCGTCGCCAACTCCTACCTGCCGCCAAATGCGGACAGGGCCACCGAACCGCGCTTTCCCTTGCGAACGGTAGTCTGTTCCACCTGCCGCATGGTCCAGCTTGACCATGTGGTCGATGCCAGCGCGATTTTCAGCGATTATGCCTATTTCTCGTCTGCCTCCGCCTCGTGGCTCGGTCATGCGCGGGCGTTTTGCGATACGATGACCGCGCGGCTGGGGCTTGGCCCGGGATCGCTGGTGATCGAGGTCGCCTCGAACGACGGCTATCTGCTGAAGAATTTCGTGGCGACTGGCATCCCCTGTCTCGGGATCGAGCCTGCGGCCAATGTGGCCGAGGTCGCCCGCGCCGCCGATGTGCCGACGGAAGTGGCCTTTCTGACGCCGGAAACCGCAGGGCAACTGACCGCCCGGCATGGCCGCGCCGATCTGGTGGTGGCCAACAATGTGCTGGCGCATGTACCCGATATCAACGGCTTTGTCGCCGGTCTCGCCCTGCTGTTGGCCCCCGAAGGCGTGCTGTCGGTTGAGGTGCCGCATCTGCTGAACCTCGTCGATCAGGTGCAGTTCGACACGATCTATCACGAGCATTATGCCTATTGGTCGCTGCTGGCGGTGGAGCGGCTGTTCGCCCGCCACGGGCTTCAGGTCTTCGATGTCGAAGCTTTGCCTACCCATGGCGGCAGCCTGCGCATTCTCGCTTCGGTCATTGTGCGCCCGGCCTCACCCGCGCTTCTGGCGCTGCGGGCGGAAGAGGCAGCGCGCGGGCTGGACAGCGACGATTTCTACAGGGGCTTCAACGCCCGCGTCCGCAAGGTGCTGCAAGGCTTTCAGGCCTGGCTGGCGGCCAAGACCGACATGGGCCGCAAGGTAGCAGCCTATGGCGCGGCGGCGAAGGGCAATACCTTCCTGAATGCCGCGCGGGTGCGCCCTAAAGATCTGCTGGCGGTGGCCGATCTGTCAGCCGCCAAACAGGGCCGCCTGCTGCCCGGCAGCCATATTCCGGTGATTGCCCCGCACGAATTGCTGGCGATGGGGCCGGACGAGATTCTGATCCTGCCCTGGAACATCGCGCCCGAGATCGTCGGCCAATTGCGCAGCGCCGGATTTGCCGGGGGTCTGTGGACCGCAGTGCCGGAAATGCGGCGGCTCTGATGCGGCTGGCCCCGACACCCCTGCCCGACGTCTGGCTGGTGGAAAGCCAAAGCCACGAAGATGCGCGGGGCGGTTTCCGGCGGTCATGGTGCGCCGCAAGCTTTGCCGCGGCGGGGGTCGATTTCACGCCCGTTCAGGCCAGCCTGTCCACCAATACGGCTCCTCATACCCTTCGCGGCCTGCACTGGCAGGCCGAACCGAAGGGCGAACAGAAGCTGGTGCGCTGTGTGGCGGGCCGCATTCAGGATGTCGCGCTTGACCTGCGGCCCGAAAGCCCCGGCTATCTGCGCTGGCATGCGGTGGAGCTTTCGGCGGAAAACGGTGCGGCGCTGCTGTTGCCGCGCGGGGTTGCGCACGGGTTTCTGACGCTGACCCCCGGCGCCGTGGTGGAATATCTGATGGATGTGCCGCACAGTCCCGAGGCCGCACGCGGCGCCCGCTGGGACGACCCAGCCTTTGGCATCCGCTGGGCAGCACCGCCCTCGGTCATCTCGGGCCGTGACCGCGACTGGCCGGATTTTGTACATGGCTGATCCGGTTATGCTGACCGGCGCTACCGGCTTCGTCGGTCGGGCCATTCTGGCAGAGCTGCGGTTTCGCGGCATCCCGGTCCATGCGGTCAGCCGCCATCCCGGCCCGGCCCAAACCGGGGTGATCTGGCATCGGGCAGACCTGTTGCGCAAGGAAGACCGCGCGCGTGTTGCAGGGCTGGCGCCGCTGTTGATCCACGCCGCCTGGGAGGTGCCGCATGGCAGCTTTTGGACCGCCCCCTCCAACACGGCATGGCAGGCTGCATCGCTGGATCTGATACGCCGGTTCTGCGCGGCGGGCGGGACAAGGGTTCTGGCGCTTGGCACCTGTGCAGAGTACGATGCGCAGATCGCGGGACCATGGAATGAAGACCGTCTGATCGCCCCCTCAACCCCCTACGGGCAGGCCAAGGCGGAGTTGCATTGCGATCTGGCGGCGGTCTGCGGCACCGGGCTGGTCTGGGCGCGCCTGTTTCACCTTTATGGGCCGGGCGAGGATCGGCGCAGGCTGGTGCCATCTCTGATCGACGCCATACGACAAGGCCAGCCCGCAGAGGTCCGCGCATCGGGTCTGATCCGCGATTTTGCTTCGACCGCCCACGTCGCGCACTGCATCGTTACACTGCTGCTGTCAGGCGCAACGGGAGCTTTTGACATCGGCTCCGGCGCGGCCCGAAGCCTGGGCGCGCTGGCGCAGATCATCGCCAGGGAACTGAGCGCGCCGGATCTGCTGCGGCTGTCATCCCCGGCACAAGCCGCCGAGACCGCCATCATGGCGCCGGAACTGCACCGGCTGCGCGCCGCCATCGGGCCTTGTGACGAGCGCCCCGAAACGGCTCTGGCGGCCCATGTGCGGGCCGACCGAGAGGCCACTCCCTCTGTCTGACAGGCTCGCGACGGCGCCCTCAGTGGGCTTACTTGCCCACCTGTGCCACGGCCAGTGCCTGTTCCAGCACCGCCGCATTCCCGATCTGGTTGGCCAGGACGAGGATCAGCCGCGCATTCAGCGCCGCGCTCTCCTCATCGCTCAGCCCGTCATGGGCGGCGATCAGCCGGGCATAGAAACCATCGGGATCGGTAATATTCGGGGTCAGGATCAGATCCATCTTCTTACTCCTTGCCGCAGGCATGACCAACGGCGCGTCGCACAGCGGATTCGTCAAAAGCGGCCCAGCGGGCGGCGACATGTTGGTCGGGGCGGATCAAAAGCACGGCTGACGTGGCCCCGCCCAGATACCGCTCTGCCAGTGCGCCGGTCGCATCATCGTTGACCGACAGCTTGACGCGCCGCAGCGCAATGCCCCCCACATCCAGTTGTTCCGGCGCATCGGCGTCGATTGTCAGCAGCACGAAGTCCCCGCCCAGCCTGTCCAGCACGAAACCATCAGCCAGCGGAGCATCGGGGCAGGGCGCACCCGGCCGCGTGCGCGCGGGGGCCTCGGGCAGGGCATCCTCGCCATTCAGCGGCCCGTTGTCATAGACACAGGGCAGTGACAGCCGCCCCGAATTTACCAGCGGGCGGGCGAAGGCATGCTTTTCCGCCAGTTGCAGAACCGCGTTGCGGAAAGTGTGGCTGATCTTCGATTTCGGCGTGATGAAATCGGTGGAACGGCTGGAGTTCAGGATGTTCTCGTCCGCCGCGAAACACCGTTCGGTATCATAGCTGTCCATCAGGCTTTCAGGCGCCTGCCCCTTCAGCACCAACCCCAGTTTCCAGCCGAGGTTATCCACATCCTGCATGCCGGAATTGGCCCCGCGTGCCCCGAACGGCGAAACCTGATGCGCGGAATCCCCGGCAAACAGCACCCGGCCATGGCGGAACTGCTTCATGCGGCGGCACTGGAACGTATAGATCGAGGACCAGACGATGTCATAGCCCAGCCCTTCGCCAAGGAAAGCATCCAGCCGGCGGCGGATGTTTTCCTCTTTCATCTCTTCCTTGCGGTCGACGTTCCAGCCGATCTGGAAATCGACCCGCCACACATCATCCGGCTGTTTGTGCAGAAGGGTCGAGGCCCCCGCGCCATGCGTGGGTTCGAACCAGAACCAGCGCTCGGTCGGGAAATCGTCATTGTGCATGCGGATGTCGGCGATCAGGAAGCTGTCCTGAAACACCCGCCCCTCGAAATCCAGCCCCATCATGCCGCGCAGCGGGGACGAGGCCCCATCACAGCCGATCAGCCAGTCGGCCTCGATCCGGTACGGTCCTTCCGGCGTCATGATGTCCAGAACGACGTGATCGTCCCTCACTTCGATGGCGTCCAGCCGGTTCTTGCCGCGAATTTCAATCGGTGTGCCGGTGGCCTGCAATTCACGCACACGCTCCACCATGAAGCGCTCGAAATAGGGCTGTTGCAGGTTGATGAAGGCCGGATACTTGTGCCCGGCCTCGGGCAGCAGGTTGAAGTCATAGATCTGGCGATCCTCGTGGAACACCTTGCCAAGGTTCCAGACCACGCCCTTTTCCACCATCGGCCTGCCGCAACCGTAGCGGTCGGCGATTTCAAGGGTGCGCTTGGCAAAGCAGATGGCCCGGCTGCCCATGCCGATGCCCTCGTGATCGTCCAGCACCAGCACGGGGATGCCCTGCTGGCCCAGATCCAGCGCCGTGGCGATGCCGATGGGGCCGCCGCCGACGATGACCACCGGATGCCGCACGGGCTGCGCCGCATCCTGATCAGAGGAGCGTTCGTAGGGGTATAGCTTGAAAGCCAGGCTGTAACGATCGTTCAGCACGTCAGCATCCTCCGGGGAAATGTCGGGAGCGGGGGCCGGGGTTGCCGACCCCCGAAGGGATCAGCCTTGCAGGGCTTCCCACATTTGTTGATCTCGGGTTGCGGTCCAGATTTTGGGAGTGTCGATGCCTTTTGCTTCGTCGTATGCGCGGGCGACGTTGAAGGGGAGGCAGTGTTCGTAGATGGCGTAGTTTGCGAATTTGGG
>Ga0209958_1000683_pt1 | contig 45708 bp, 30 predicted proteins | sample ThiBio_inoc_plan_FD_183942 | JGI IMG/M metagenome (GOLD analysis project Ga0209958, IMG submission 183942) | Wastewater bioreactor microbial communities from Cape Town, South Africa - Thiocy_inoc_plan (SPAdes) | ecosystem: Engineered > Bioremediation > Thiocyanate > Unclassified | place: South...
TGCAGGCAGGTTTCGATCGCGCCAAGCGGCTGCAAACGGAGAACATCATCCCCGAAAAGGATTATCTGCGCGCCCGTGCCGAGCACGAAAAGGCCCGGGCCGCCCTGCGTGCCGCCGCTGACAAGTTACGCATGATGGGCGTTTCCCCGGAGAAACTGTCTGGATCGGTGTTTCCGCTGACCGCACCCTTTTCTGGCACGGTCATCGAGAAAAAAGCGGTACTGGGCGAGCTTGCGCAACCCGACGCATCCCTGTTTACCGTGGCCGACCTGTCCATCCTGTGGATCGAAAGCGATCTGTTCGAGAAAGATCTTGGCAAGGTCAAGGTCGGCGCCCAGGCAGCCGTCACAGTGTCCGCCTATCCAGGCGAAGTGTTCAAGGGGCGTCTCACCTACATCAGCAGCACGATGGACAGGGAAACCCGTACGGTCAAGGCGCGGGTCGAAGTGCCGAACCCCGACGGCAGGCTGAAACCTGAAATGTTCGCGACTGTAGCGATCGGTACCGGGGGGAGTGTCAAGGCGTTGCTCGTGCCGGAAGGGGCGGTGTTGCTCTTGCAAGGGCAACCGACGGTATTTGTCGCCGAGAGTGGTTGGTTTGAGCCACGCGCCGTGGAAGTGGGCGAACGTGTCCAAGGATATGCCGTACTCAAATCCGGCGTGGTGGCCGGCGAGAGCGTGGTAGTGAGCGGCGCCTACGCGCTAAAAGCCCGATTGCTCAAGTCGCAAATCGGCGACGCGGATTGAGGGGGCGGCCATGTTGAATAAAATTGTTGATCTTTCCCTGCGCTACAAGGTGCTGGTGCTGGTGGCGTTTGTGCTGGTGGTGATGTTGGGCGTGAAAGCCTGGCTTGAAGTGCCGGTGGATGCCTTCCCCGACGTGACGCCGGTGCAGGTGAATATTTATACGGAGGCACCGGGGCTTGCGGCCGAGGATGTTGAAAAGCTGCTGACCTTTCCGGTGGAGGGTGTCATGGCCGGCCTGCCGGGAGTGGAGGAGATACGCTCGGTGTCCCTGTTCGGGCTGTCCTATGTCAGTGTGTATTTCAAGGACGACGTGGACATCTATTTCGCCCGCCGCCTGGTGAGCGAAAAGCTGCAGGAGGCCAAGGGCCGCATTCCGGAAGGCTACGGCGAGCCGGTGCTCGGTGCCAACAGTTCAGGGTTGGGCCAGGTGTTCTGGTACACCATCGAATCCGCCGACAAGAAGCTGTCCGGGATGGATCTGCGTACGCTTCAGGACTGGACGGTACGGCTCGTTCTGCGCACCGCACCTGGGGTGGACGACATCATGTCCTGGGGCGGCGACGAGAAACAATACCAAGTGCTGATCGACCCGCGGCGGCTTATCAAGTACGGGCTGACCTTCAAGGACGTGATGGAAGCGCTGACCGCCAACAACCGCCAGGTGGGCGGGCAATACGTTAACCTGGGCCAGGAACAGTACCTGGTGCGCGGCTTGGGCTTGGTTTCCAATACGCAGGACATCGGCGGCATTGTCGTTACCGAAAAGGAAGGCACACCGGTCTACGTACGCGATGTGGCCGATGTCAAGGAAGCCCCCTCCCTGCGAAGCGGCGCGGTCACCAAGAACGGCGAGGAGGTGGTGCTGGGGATGGCGTTGCAGCGTATCGGCGAGAACGCCAAGAACGTGGTTGACGCCGTCAAGGAAAAGCTGAAGACGGTCCAACAAGCCTTACCCCCGGGCGTGACGATCAAGCCGGTGTACGACCGCACCGAGCTGGTCGAGAAGGCAGTCAAGACCGCCGAAAACGCCCTCGTTGAGGGTTCAATCCTGGTGGCCATCATCCTGTTCCTGTTTCTGGGTGAAATCCGTTCGGCGGTGGTGGTGATTCTTGCGCTTCCGCTCGCCATGCTGATCAGCTTCATCCTGATGCAGCAATGGGGCCTGTCCGCCAACCTGATGTCGCTGGCCGGGCTTGCCGTGGGCATCGGCATGATGGTGGACGGCGCCGTGGTAATGGTTGAGAACGGCTTCCGCCTGCTCAGCCACAAGGTCGGACAATCGGTCAACAAGAGCCATGTGATCCTGGAAGCAGCGCGGGAAGTGATCAATCCGACCGTGTTCGCGATCCTGATCATCATCGTGGTGTTTCTGCCGCTGTTTTCTCTGACCGGGCTCGAGGGCAAGCTTTTCAAGCCCATGGCGCTCACCATCACCTTCGCCATGATCGGTTCTCTGCTGCTGACCTTGACCTTGGTGCCGGTGCTCAGTTCGCTGATTCTCAAACCCAAGGAGGAGAAAGACACCTTCGTGGTGCGCTGGGCGAAAAGACTTTATCTGCCGCTGCTGGACTGGGCTCTGGAGAACAAGCGCAAGATGGTCGGCGGCGCATTGATCCTGCTGATCGGAACCCTCGCCCTGTTTCCTTTCCTCGGCAAGGAGTTCATGCCGACCTTGCAGGAGGGCGGCATCATGTTCCGCGTCACCAGCATTCCCTCCACCTCGCTGGATGAATCGATCCGCATCTCCGAGGGCATCGAAACCGAACTCAAGCATTTCCCTCAGGTGAAATCCGCCATTGCCATGATCGGCCGCGCGGAGAAAGGCGAGACGGCGGACGTCAACTACATGGAAATCCTGGTGGACCTCAAGCCTCATGAGCAATGGCCGAAGCCGATTTCCTTTCCGGAACTGACGCGGGAAATGCAGGAGGCGCTGGAGAAACAGGTGCCAACCTCCGTCATCGCCGCCACGCAACCGATCCAGATGCGCGTTGAGGAATTGATTTCCGGCGTGCGAGCCACCCTGGCCTTGAAGCTCTACGGCGAGGATCTGGCCACGCTGGATCGCTTGTCCACCGAGATCAAGTCCGTACTGGATAAAGTGCCTGGCGTGGCCGACCTTTCCCTGGAAGCCAACAAGGGCAAGCCGCAAATGGTGGTGAAGGTGAACCGCGAAGCGGCGGCGCGCTTGGGACTCAACGCCGACGATATCCTGGAGATAGTGCAGGCCGGCATCGGCGGCAAGGCCGTTTCCACACTGATCGACGGCGTGAAGCGCTTCGACATCCAGGTGTGGCTCGCGCCTGAATTTCGCGACAGCGTTGAAGCCATCAACAACATTCCGATCCGTACCCGCAGTGGCGCGCTGGTGCCGTTGTCCAGTGTGGCCACGATAGAACTGGACGAAGGTTATTCCTTCGTGCGACGCGAGCAACTGCAACGCTATGCGGTGATCCAGATGGACGTGAAAGGGCGTGACGTGGACAGCTTCGTGAAGGAGGCAGCGGCCAAAATCAAAAGCGAAGTGAAGATGCCGGCCGGCTACTGGGTTGAGTGGGGTGGCGCCTTCGAGAACCAGCAGCGCGCCATGGCCAAGCTGGCGCTGATCGTGCCGCTTACCATCGGACTGATCTTCATTCTGCTGTATACGGCGTTCAACTCCCTCACCTACGCCACGCTGATCATCGCCAACGTGCCGTTCGCCATCATCGGTGGCGTGATCGGTTTGTTCATCACTGGGCAGTATCTGTCGGTGCCCTCGGCTATTGGTTTCATCGCCGTGTTTGGGGTGGCGATGCTGAACGGCATCGTACTGGTGTCCTTCCTCAACGATCAGCGGCGGCAGGGGCTGTCGGTCAGGGAGGCCGTCAAGCAAGGTGCTGCGCTGCGGCTGCGGCCAGTGTTGATGACGGCATCCATCGCCATCTTCGGCCTGGTGCCGATGCTGCTCTCCAGCGGCGTCGGCGCCGAGACCCAGCGGCCGCTGGCGACGGTGGTGGTGGGCGGGCTATTCACCTCGACGGCGTTGACCTTGCTGCTGTTGCCGCTGATGTACGAGTGGGTGGAGAACCGTCGCGAGCGCAAGCAAGCGAAATAAACCGATCGCGTGCAGCCCGGCCGGGCTGCACGCACACCAAACAGGAGAAAACGCATGAAAGAGATCAAGGCTTACATCCACAATCACCGCATCGGCGATGTGATTCGCGCCCTCAAGGACTCAGGGCAATGCAATGCGAACGCCGGTTGCCACAACCTCGGTGTCATCCCGGTGCAAAGCCTGCTGAAGGCGGTGGATGCCAGGGAGCAGCACTACTCCGTCGAACTCGCCGAAGAGGTCATTCACGAATCCAAACTGGAACTGGTCTGCGAGGATCACCAGGTGAACGAACTGGTGGACATCATCGCGCGCACCGCCCGCACCGGCCAGGCCATGGCAGGGTGGATTTATGTGAGCGATATCATCCAGGCAGTTCCAGTCGCAGGACGGCCATGACATCCATAGACATCGGCGGAGTCAAAAACGAACTGCAATACTGCACAAAGCAACCTGAAAGGTACGAACTGCTTCATTGACAGGATAAGTCCGCAGTAACTATAGTGTCGGCCATGCGACGGTTTCTCTTGACCCTTATGCTGTGCCTGCTACCGCTCCAGATATCCTGGGCCGCGGTGGCGGAGTATTGCGGGCACGAACAGGACAAAGCCGCACAGCACTTCGGCCATCACGACGATGAGCACAAAGCTTCTTCCGCAAAACCCGACCCAGACAAGCAGCCCGGGAAATTCGACCTCGGGCACGATCACTGCCATATGTCTGGCTTCCTGGGTTTCTTGAACGAGGCGGCTTTTCACGCATCAATTCCACCCACACAGCCCTCGCTGCGACGCACCGAAGCGGCTTATCCATCCCTCTCTCCGGACAGACCCGAACGTCCCAAGTGGTCCGCTCTCGCCTAATACGGCGGAACGGATGCTCCTCATCAAGCTAGCACGCGCTTTTTAGCCTGCGCGGTTCCGTTTCGCCGGATTCATCCTTTCATTTCTGGAGAATTCGATGCGAAAACGTCTATTGCCGCTTGGGTTGGCGGCGCTGTTTTTCAACCCATCTGTTGCACAAACTGTCGATGCCGGACGTAATGGCGCTTATGAAACGAGTGGTATCCGCGCCGCGCGTGCCGCCGAGCCGGCTGCCCCGCTCACCCTGACGGCGGCGCTGGAACTGGCGCTCGGTGCCAATCCTGATCTGGCGGCGGCGGGCCGTGAGTTGGAGGCTGTCGAAGCCACGATCATTCAGGCGCAAGTTCGTCCGAACCCGGAGATTGCGGCCTCCATTGAGGATACGCGTAGGGCGACGCGAACAACCACGCTGCAGCTAAACCAGCCGATCGAGCTTGGCGGCAAGCGCGCGGCCAGGATCACCGCCGCCGAGCGGGGCCGCGATGCCGCATCGACGGAACTGAACGCCAAGCGTGCCGAAATTCGTGCGGCGGTGGTGGCGGCGTTCTTTGACGTGCTCGTTGCGCAGGAACGTTTGCGGCTTGCCCAGGCATCGGTCGAACTCGCGCAACGCGTAACCATCGCCGCCTCGCGGCGGGTCACCGCCGGCAAGGTATCCCCGGTGGAAGAGACCAAGGCGCGCGTAGCCGAAGCCGGTGTACGCGTCGAACTGACGCTGGCCGCCAGCGAACTGGCGAGTTCGCGCAAGCGCCTTGCTGGGGCTTGGGGCAATCCGGCGCCCCGTTTCGAACGCGTCGAGGGCAATCTTGAAGCCTTGCCGCCACTCCCTGCTCTCGCCGACCTCAATAGCCGCCTCGCCGCTTCGCCCAACTTGCTGCGCGCCAGGATCGAGGTCGACCGCCGGCAAACGCTGGCGGAGGTCGAGCGCAGCCGGCGTGTTCCGGACCTGACCGTCAGCCTCGGCGCCAAACGCAACGAAGAATTGGGCCTCAATCAGGCGATTCTCGGTGTTTCGATTCCGATTCCGATCTTCAATCGCAATCAAGGCAACCTGCTGGAAGCACTACGCCGCACCGACAAAGCGCGGGATGAGCTTTCCGCCGCCGAGATCCGCCTGTCCAACGAGATGACCGCTGCGTACGAGCGACTGAATACGGCACGTCAGGAAGTCGAGTCGCTACAGCGGGACATTCTGCCGGGTGCACAAAGCGCCTACGACGCCGCGACCAAGGGCTTCGAACTGGGCAAATTCAGCTTCCTCGAAGTGTTGGATGCCCAGCGCACTTCATTCCAGGCCAAATCCCAATACCTGCGTGCGCTGGCCGAGGCGCATCGATCCGCTGCCGAGATCGAAGGCATTCTCGGTGAGGCATCGCCCAGTTCAACCCACGCACCAGCCGCCACAAAACCGTAGGAACCCAATATGAAAATCAATCTGAACAAGAAGCAAACGCTTTCCATTGTCGGCGTTCTGGCGATCGGCGTAATACTTGCTTGGCTGATACTCGGCACCGACAAGCCTCAGCCGGAAAACGATGAACACGGACACGGCGGTCACACGGAAGCAGCCGGTCATGCGGACACGGAACACCACGGCGATCAGGCCAAGGACGGCCATGCTGACGACAAGGATCACGCCGACGAAGAGCACCATGAGACGGCGGCTGCACCTTCGAGCGGCCCGCACGGCGGAAAGCTGTTCACGCAAGACGGCTATGGAATTGAAGTCACCATCTTCGAACAAGGCGTGGAACCGGAGTTTCGCGTTTACACCTACCTGGACGGCAAGCCGCTCGACTCTGCGGCCAGCCAGATCACGCTCACGCTCGACCGCCTCGGCCGCAAACCACAGGTGTTCACGCTCACCAAGGAAAAGGGCTACCTCAAAGGTAATGCGGTGGTCGAAGAACCGCATTCGTTCAAAGTGATGATCGCCGCACAGTACGGCAACAAGCCCTACCGTTTCGCCTACGAGCAGATCGAGGCGCGGGTGGCCATGACCGTTCAGCAGATCACACAGAACAACGTCGAGGTGCTGACCGCTGGACCGGCGCGCATCAAGAGCGCTCTGCAATTGATTGGTGAAATCCGTCTCAACGAAGATCGCATGGTGCACGTCGTGCCGCGTTTGACCGGCGTCGTCGAATCGTCGACAGCCAACGCCGGCGACCGGGTGCGCAAAGGCCAGGTGCTCGCGGTGATTTCCAGCCAGGCGCTAGCCGACCAACGCAGCGAACTGTTGGCTGCGCAAAAGCGCCTGGCGCTGGCGCGCACCACCTTCGAGCGCGAGAAGAAGCTGTGGGAAGACAAAATCTCCGCCGAGCAGGATTACCTGCAAGCGCGCAACGCCATGCAGGAAGCGGAAATCGCCACTCAAAACGCACAACAAAAACTGGCTTCGATCGGCGCCGGGCGGCGGGCAGGCGGCGACCTCACCCGCTATGAAATTCGGTCGCCCATCGACGGCATCGTCGTCGAGAAGCATATCTCTTTAGGCGAAGCCGTGAAGGACGATGCCAATATTTTCGTCGTCGCCGATCTATCCACGGTGTGGGCCGAAATGACGATTTACGCCAAAGACCTGAACACCGTGAAGGCCGGCCAGAAAGCCACCGTCAAGGCGACCGCGTTCGAGTCCCAGAGCAGCGGCACTGTGTCCTATGTCGGCGCGCTGGTGGGCGAGCAGACTCGGACGGCGAAAGCACGCATTGTGCTGACGAACCCCAAGGGCGTCTGGCGCCCCGGTCTGCCGGTCAACATCGAGCTGGTGGCCGGCGAGGTCGAGGTGCCGGTGGCGGTCTCTGCGGAGGCGATTCAGACTGTGCGCGACTGGACCGTCGTGTTCGGCCGCTACGGCGCGAACTTCGAAGCGCGACCCGTGGAACTGGGGCGTAGCGACGGCAAATTCACCGAAGTAATCAATGGTCTCAAAGCGGGCGAGCAATACGCGGCGAAGAACAGCTTCCTCATCAAGGCCGATCTGGGTAAATCCGGCGCCAGCCACGACCACTAGGAGACCCCCATGAAACAGATTATCGCCATTGTGCAGCCGCACCGTCTGGAACAGATCGAACAAGCCCTGCATGGCCTGGACCATTTGCCTGGATTCACGATCTTTCCGGCACGCGGCCACACTCGCGGACAAGGTCCGCACCATGCCTTCGCCCCCACCGAGTGGAACCCGGACGCGCACGACCGGCTGGTCGTGATGATGTTCTGCGCGGACGAACTGGCGCAGTCGGTGGTGGAAACTATTCGCACAGCCGCTCACACAGGCAATCCCGGTGACGGACTGATTGCGGTTTCCGATCTGGAAGACGTACTGCGTATCCGCTCCGGCGAACGCGGCGACGCCGCCCTCTAGAAGATAAGGTCACAACATGTTTGAAAAAATCATCCGTTTTTCCATTGATCAGCGCTGGCTGGTGCTGTTGATGGTGTTCGGCATGGCGGCGCTGGGCGTTTACAGTTACCAGAAGCTGCCGATCGATGCGGTGCCCGACATTACCAACGTGCAGGTGCAGATCAACACGGCTGCGCCCGGCTATTCGCCGCTCGAATCCGAACAGCGCATCACCTACCCCATTGAAACCGTCATGGCAGGCTTGCCCGGCCTGCAGCAGACCCGCTCGCTGTCGCGCTACGGCCTGTCGCAAGTCACGGTTATCTTCAAGGACGGCACCGACATCTACTTCGCGCGCCAGCTCGTTAATGAGCGCATCCAGCAGGCCAAGGGCAAACTGCCGGCGGGCGCCGAGCCCGGCATGGGACCGATCTCCACCGGCTTGGGGGAGATTTTCATGTGGACGGTCGAAGCCGGGGAAGGCGCGCGCAAGGCAGACGGCACACCGTACACACCTACCGATCTGCGTGAGATCCAGGACTGGATCATCAAGCCGCAATTGCGCAATGTGCCCGGTGTGACCGAGATCAACACCATCGGCGGCTACGCCAAGGAGTTCCAGGTTGCGCCCTTGCCCGACAAACTGGTGGCCCAGGGCCTGACGCTGCAAGATCTGGTCGCCGCCATCGAGCGCAACAATGCCAATGTCGGCGCCGGCTACATCGAAAAGCGCGGCGAACAGTATCTGATCCGCGCGCCGGGCCAGGTCGCCAACATCGACGACATCGGCAATATCATTGTCAGCAGCCGGCAGGGCATCCCGGTGCGAATTCGGGATGTGTCCGAAGTCGGCATCGGCAAGGAACTGCGCACCGGGGCCGCGAGTGAGAACGGCCGTGAGGTAGTGCTCGGCACGGTGTTCATGCTGATCGGCGAGAACAGCCGCACGGTCTCCCAGGCCGTCGCCAAGCGCCTGGAAGAGATCAACCGCACCCTGCCCGAAGGCGTGGTGGCCCAAGCGGTCTACGACCGCACGATACTGGTGGACAAGGCGATCGACACGGTCAAGAAGAACCTGATCGAGGGTGCCCTGCTGGTCATCGCGATCCTGTTCCTGTTTCTCGGCAATATCCGCGCGGCGATCATCACTGCCCTGGTCATTCCGCTATCCATGCTGTTCACCTTTACCGGGATGGTCAGCAACAAGGTCAGCGCCAACCTGATGAGCCTGGGTGCGCTGGACTTCGGCATCATCATCGACGGCGCCGTGGTGATCGTGGAGAACTGCGTGCGGCGGCTTGCCCATGCGCAAGCCTTGGCGGGCCGGGCGTTGACGCGCAACGAGCGCTTTCACGAGGTGTTCGCGGCCGCGAGGGAAGCGCGCCGGCCGCTGTTGTTCGGCCAGCTCATCATCATGGTGGTGTATTTGCCGATCTTCGCGCTCACCGGTGTGGAGGGAAAGATGTTCCATCCGATGGCGTTCACCGTGGTGGCCGCCTTGCTTGGTGCCATGATTCTGTCGGTCACCTTCATCCCCGCCGCCGTGGCGCTGCTGATCGGCGACAAGGTCAGCGAAAAGGAAAACCGCCTGATGGGGTGGGCCAAGCGCGGCTATGAGCCGCTGCTCAACTTGGCCATGATCAACAAGCCGCTGGTTCTGGCGATTGCAGTGGTTGCCGTTGTGCTCTCCGCGTTACTGGCCACGCGCATGGGCAGCGAGTTCGTGCCGAGTCTTAACGAAGGCGATATCGCGCTGCACGCCCTGCGCATTCCAGGCACCAGCCTGACGCAGGCGATCGAGATGCAAACCGGACTGGAGCAGACCATCAAGCAGTTCCCGGAAGTCGACAGGATTTTCGCCAAAATCGGCACCGCCGAGATCGCCACCGACCCGATGCCGCCCAACGTCGCGGACAACTTTGTCATGCTGAAGCCGCAATCGGAATGGCCCGATCCGAAGCGCACCAAGGCCGACCTGGTCGACGCCATGCAACAGGCAGTGGCCAAGGTGCCCGGCAACAATTACGAGTTCACCCAGCCTATCCAGATGCGGTTCAACGAACTGCTTTCCGGCGTGCGTAGCGACGTGGCGGTCAAGGTGTTCGGCGACGACATGGATACGATGAACCGCACCGCCGAAGAGATATCGGAGGTGCTGGAGAAGGTGCCAGGTGCCGCCGACGTCAAGGTCGAGCAAACCACGGGCTTGCCGATGCTGACCGTTCATATCGACCGCGAAAAGACCGCACGACTTGGCGTGAATGTCGGGGACGTGCAGGAAGCGATCGCGATAGCGGTGGGCGGCCGGGAAGCCGGGGTGCTATTTCAGGGCGACCGGCGCTTCGACATCATCGTCCGACTGCCCGAGCGGCTACGCAGTGACATGGAGGCGATGAAACAACTGCCGATCCATTTGCCCGTGGATGAAGCGGGCGGTCAAGCCCGCCCCGCCTATCTGCAACTGGGTGACGTGGCGACCTTCGAAGTCGCGCCGGGCCCAAACCAGATCAGTCGCGAGGACGGCAAGCGGCGTGTAGTAGTGACAGCCAATGTTCGCGGACGGGACATCGGGTCATTCGTGGCCGAGGCCGAGCAGATGATGCAACAGACGGTCAAGGTGCCGGCCGGCTACTGGACGACCTGGGGCGGTACCTTCGAGCAGTTACAGTCAGCGGCGAAGCGCCTGCAGATCGTGGTTCCTGTCGCGCTGCTGCTGGTGTTCATGCTGCTGTTCGCGATGTTCAACAACGTGAAGGACGGGCTGCTGGTTTTCACTGGCGTACCGTTTGCCCTGACCGGCGGCATCCTGGCGCTCTGGCTGCGCGATATCCCGCTTTCTATTTCAGCGGGGGTCGGTTTCATCGCGCTTTCGGGCGTGGCGGTGCTCAACGGCCTGGTAATGATCTCCTTCATCCGCTCGCTGCGCGAGGAAGGGAAACGGCTCGACGCAGCGATTCACGAAGGCGCATTGACCCGGCTGCGCCCAGTGCTGATGACCGCGCTGGTGGCCTCGCTCGGTTTTATTCCGATGGCGATCGCCACCGGGACCGGCGCGGAGGTGCAGCGGCCGCTCGCCACCGTGGTCATCGGCGGGATCCTGTCTTCTACGGCGCTGACCCTGCTGGTGCTGCCGATTCTGTATAGGCTGGCCCACCGGAAAGAAGAAGAGGAGGAAACGGACGCTGTTGATGGCAACAGGCTACAGACACATCAAGCCTGACCGGAACGCCCAGCCGACAGGCTGGGGCGTCGCATCTAATCGATCAATTGCAAAGGAGTAAATCATGGGGTTCTTTGAACGCATGCTCGGCAATTTAATGGGCGGCAGATTCGGCGGTCACCACGGCGGCTATCGAGGCGGTCATCACGGCGGCTCCAAACATGGTGGCTATCCAGGCTATCCGCAGGGCACAGGCCCGGGCGTCGGCAATGCTGGCAATCCCTGCCCCAAATGCGGCAGCGCCAATGCGGGCGAAGCGCGCTTCTGTCAGCAATGCGGCACCTCCCTGGCGCCCGGCAAATGTTCCGGCTGCGGCGCGGAGCTGCCGGCAGGCACCAAGTTTTGCGGCCAGTGTGGCAAAGCCCAACAGTAACGCAACAAATTCCCAGCTGTAATCAATTTGGTTCTAAGGAGCAGCACCATGGCCGAAAAACTTGAACTGGACTTGTCTCTGGTCTTGCCGGATGTGCCCGATGAGCGCGATGCCTGCATAGGACGGCTGACTGAACTGCTGCAGGCCGAAGGGCTGGAAAAAATACACCTGGTCCATGAAGACGGCAGCGCCCGCCTGTGCCTGCACTACGATCCTCAGCAGTTCAGCGTGGGTCGGGTACGCGAACTGGCGCAGGCGTCCGGCGCGAGGATCGGCAACCGCTTTCATCACGAGAGCCTGCGTATCGACGGCATGGACTGCCCCACCTGCGCCACCGTGATCGAGCACGCCCTGCAACGCACGGACGGCGTCCTGGAGGCCTCGGTGAGCTACGCCGCCGAGCGTTTACGCCTGGAGTATGACAGCGAAAAAATCAAGCGCGCGGCGATCGTCCAGCGCGTCCAGGCGCTTGGTTACTCCGTGCTGGAAGAAGGCCGCGAGGCCGGTTGGTTCGCCGAGCATCGCGAACTCATTTTCAGCGGCGCCGCCGGCCTGCTGTTGCTGGCCGGCTGGCTCGCGGGTCTCGCCGGCGCGCCCCACACGCTCTCCCTCGGACTGTTGCTGGGGGCGTACGCGGCGGGCGGCTTCTACACCCTGCGCGATGCCTGGCAGAGTGTGAAGAGCCGCAGCTTCGACATCGACACCCTGATGATCGTCGCGGCGGCCGGGGCGGCGGCGCTCGGCGCCTGGGAAGAAGGCGCGCTGCTGCTGTTCCTGTTCAGCCTCGGCCATGCGCTGGAACACATGGCCATGGACCGTGCCCGCAAGGCCATCGAGGCGCTGGCGCAACTGGCGCCCAAGACCGCGCTGGTGCAACGGGATGGCGCGGAGGCCGAAGTGCGGGTGGAAGAGCTGCTGCGCGGCGACCGGGTGATCGTCAAGCCCGGCAGCCGCATCCCCGCCGACGGCCAGGTGGCGTCGGGCAATTCGGCGGTGGACCAGTCGCCGGTCACCGGCGAATCCATGCCGGTGGACAAGCAGGCGGGCGACAAGGTGTTCGCCGGCACGGTCAACGGCGAAGGCGCGCTCATCGTCGAGGTCACCAAACTGGCGCGGGAGAGCACGCTTTCACGCATGGTGGAGATGGTGGCCGAAGCACAAACGCAGAAATCTCCCACCCAGCGTTTCACCGACCGCTTCGAGCGGGTCTTCGTGCCCGTGGTGCTGCTGGGCGCCACGCTGCTCATCGCGCTGCCGCCGCTGTTCGGCTTCCCCTTCGCCGAATCGTTTTACCGCGCCATGGCGGTGCTGGTGGCGGCCTCCCCCTGCGCGCTCGCCATCGCCACCCCGTCGGCGGTGCTGTCCGGCATCGCGCGCGCCGCGCGCGGCGGCGTGCTGATCAAGGGCGGCGCGCATCTGGAAAATCTCGGCGTGCTTACCGCCATCGCCTTCGACAAGACCGGCACCCTGACCGTCGGCAAGCCCAAGGTGACCGACGTCGTCGCCGTCAGCGGAGACGAGGCAGGTTTGCTGACCTTGGCCGCCGCCGTGGAAAGCCGCAGCGCCCATCCGCTGGCGCAGGCGGTGGTGGCCGAGGCGAAGCGGCGCGGGTTGAGCTGGAGCGAGGCCGGCGAAGTCGAGTCCGTCACCGGCAAAGGCGTGCGCGCCGAATTCGACGGGCAGAAGGTGGCCATCGGCAACGCCAGGCTGTTTGACGGCGAAGCCGTCCCCGAAGTAATTCAGCAGCAAGCAGAACGCCTCCAAGCGGAAGGCAAAACCCTCATGCTGATCCAGGCGAACGGGCAGTTCCTCGGCGTACTGGCTCTGGCAGACACCCCGCGCGAGGGCGTGAAGCAGGTACTGGAAGGGCTACGCCGGATCGGCATCCGCAAAACCATCATGCTCACCGGCGACAACGAACGCGTGGGCCGCGCCATCGCCGACGCGGTCGGCCTGGACGAAGTGCGGGCGGGCCTGTTGCCGGAAGACAAGGTCAAGGCCATGGAAGCGCTCGGAGAGCAATACGGCCGGGTGGCCATGGTAGGCGACGGGGTCAACGATGCCCCCGCCATGGCGCGCGCCACCGTGGGCATCGCCATGGGCGGCGCCGGCACGGACGTGGCGCTGGAAACCGCGGACGTGGCGCTGATGGCCGACGATTTGAGCAAGCTGCCCTTTGCCGTGGCCTTGAGCTGTGCATCGCGGCGCATCATCCGGCAGAACCTGCTCGTCTCGCTGGGCGTGGTGGCGCTACTCATCCCCGCCACCCTGTTCGGCTGGGCGGGGATCGGTCTGGCGGTGCTGATACACGAGGGCTCGACCGTGGTGGTGGTGGTCAACGCTTTGCGTTTGCTGGCCTACGAGGATCAGGCAAGGACTTCTGCCTGAATGGTAGCCTTATCGAGATCACCAGTGAGGTTGATTGACCCGAAAGCATATCCCCTTCGTCCAACGCTTGCGTGCGGCTTTATTGTTAATCGATGCCTTTTTCTGCGAGGACCACACCATACGGGCGATCCCCCAGTTGGAGCGGCTGCACTCGTGATGCAGCCGCAGGACTTCTTCGATATTGCGCATGGATGGGCTCGTCCGGTAGTCGGGACGCGGTTGTCGCGCCCCGACCGTGACGGTGAAAGTCAGAATTTGTAGCTCACGCCGACTTCGAAGTTGCGCTCGGCACCCGGAAAAATGCCATCGGGGTTGCGGCTGGCGATGTATTTCCGGTCGGTAAGATTGCGCACTGTGCCAAATACGCTGAGCCGTTTGTCGACGGCGTAGCGCGCGTTGAGGTCGAAGGTGGTGTAGGCCGGAATCACGCCGCGGCGGCCATCCGCGCTTTCGACCACGGTGTTTTCCGTATCGACGAACTGGCGGGAGACGTGGTAGGTGCCGAGGCTGGTTTTCAGCCCGCCGACGCGGTAGCTCACGGAGAGATTCGCGGTCAGCTCGGGCGCGTAGGGCAGGCGATTGCCGTTGCGGTCAATGCCGCCGACGATCTTGGTGCTATTGTATTTGGCCGTTGGCACCCAGGTGGCGTTGGCGTCCACGCCCCAGCCTGCGCCGAGGTCGTAGCCGATCGCGCCTTCCAGCCCTTGGTTCAGGGTCGCGCCGGCATTGGTCACGGTAGTGCCGACGCCGCCCGATTCGGACTGCGGCACGATCTGGTTGGAAAAGTCCATGCGGAAGGCGGTGGCTTCGTAGTTCAGACGCTGCGCCTTACCACGCACGCCGAGTTCAAAGTTGGTCGAGCGTTCGGCATCAAGTTGCTGGTCGACGCCGCCACCGCTGATTGCGGTAGCGACCATCGCGGGCGAGAATGCTTTGAACGTGCCGGCGAAAAGCTGCGCCTGCGGTGCAATCTGCCAGGTAGCACCGAGGCCGGGCATGACCTCGGTTGTGCTCGACTTGCCAGAAACACTGGTCAGCTCGTCTTTGCGGGTTTGGTTGTAGGACTCGATACGCAGGCCAGGGGTGATCGCGACGCGCTCGTTGACGACAAAACGGTTCTGGCCGTAAAAGGCGATGCCACGTGCTTTCTGGGTATCGTCTGTGGTCAGGTCGCCGGAACGCGCGTTGGGGTCGGTCTTGGAGCGGAGCTTCGTGTTGTTCAGTTTGTCGCTGTGCAGGCGAACGCCGATTTCGGCTTCGTTCTTGATGCCGAAGCCGGCGTAGTTGATATTCAGGCGGCTGTCCAGGCCCATCATTTCGAAAGTGCGATTGTTGCCGTTCATGCAATAGGCGCCGCCGTCGCAGGGGACAAAGGTTGTGCCGTCGGCGCTGCGACTCCCCACCTCCCTGCGCCAATAATCTCGTGTGAACTGGCTCGTATACAGCAAGGTATTAAGCTTGATGGCGTCGTTGATCTGCCACTCATGGTTGATGTCGAACGCGGTGCGATCTGTCAGAAAATAGTCGTTCGGGGCCGGATTTTTGGTCGGGTCGTTCTTGAATTCATTGGGGCGCAGGCCGACATAAGAAGTGTTGATCTCGTTTTCGTAGCGGGTGAGTTTGGCGCCGATCCACTGATTTTCGCCGATGGCCATGCCGCCTTTGAGCATGATGTCTGTCATGTCGAAAGCGTTGTTGCGAAAACCGTCGCCTTTGGCCTTGACCAGGCTGATGCCGCCAATGGCTTCGCCAGAGGGGGCGGTTCCGCCGGCGTCAAGACCGAGCAAGCGATAGCCGTTCGAACCGGCCTTGGCGGTCACCTTGGCGCCTTCTTCGGGTTTTTTGGTCTTGTAGTTGATCACACCGCCGATCGTCGTCGGGCCATAGCGCAAGCCGGCCGCTCCCTTCAGCACCTCAATGCTTTCCATGCGCTCGATGCGCGGGCTGTAATAGGAATCGTTGGCCAGGAACAGACCGGGCGCCACGGGCACGCCGTCTTCCAGCACCAGCAGCTTCTGGCTGCGGTTTGGGTTAAGGCCGCGCATCCCGATGTTGGGTATAAAGCCGTAGCCTTCTTCCTCGCGCACCACGATGCCGGGCACCGATTTAAGCGCGTCCTGGGTCGACAGGGGTTGCATGATCGCCAACTGTTCTTCATCGATAATCGCTACCGAACCGGGTTGTTTGGCAATCGCTTGCCCGTCCTCACCGACCACATCGATGCGCGGCAGCTGAACCTCGGCCGCCAGCACCTCGGCCGGAAAATTCAATGCGACTGCCACAGCCAGAGCCAGCGTGGTTTTGGTAATGGCCTTCGTCGCGCCATGGTGTTCGAAAGTGCGGGTGATGCTGTTCATTCAATGCTCCTTACGTCAGATGAATCTGGCTGGCTTGACGCAAGGCATGCGGCTGGCTGGCTGGCGGGTTAAAAGGGGACGGCTTGCATCCCATGGGTGAAACGTGTGCTATCGGGTATGCGGATCGGTGACGAATCCCAGTTTGCCAAGGCCTGCTTTCGCGGCGTCGGCCATGATCTGCGCGACGTTGCGATAGGCGAGATCGCCGTCGGCGCGGATGTGTATTTCCGGCTGAAGCGTCTGCTGCGCGGCCGCGTCCATTCGCGCCCGCCACGCGACGGCGTCCACTGCTTCGGCGTTCCAGTACACCGAGCCGTCGGCCTTGATCGAGAGGTTGATAGTTTCGGGCTTGACCTCGTTCGGCTGGCTCGACGCCTGCGGCAGGTCGACCTTGACCGCGTGTGTCGTCAAGGGCGCGGTGATGATGAAGATGACCAGCAGCACCAGCATCACGTCGATCAGCGGAATCATGTTGATCTCCGCGTTGTCGCCGTCGCCGCCGTCGTTAAGAAGTCCGCCGAAGGCCATCATGCGCTCCTTGACGCCGGCGCAGCGTAGATGCGCGCTTCGTCGTTGTGGATGCGGGTGTTGCTGCGCACCCCGGTCGACATGAAGGCGAACAGGTCATGCGCAAAGCCGTCGACTTCGGTGAGCGTCTGGCGCTTGGCGCGGTTGAAGAAGTTGTATGCGAGCACGGCGGGGATCGCGACGGCCAGACCCAGCGCGGTCATGATGAGCGCCTCGCCCACCGGACCGGCGACCTGGTCAAGGCTGCCGGAGCCCGACATGCCGATGTTGACCAGCGCGTGATAGATGCCCCATACCGTGCCGAACAGTCCGACGAAAGGCGCCGAGGACGCAATCGACGCCAGCAGGGTGTGGCCATATTCCAGGCGCGCGGTGTCTTGATTGATCGCGCGGCGCAGCGCGCGGGTAAGGAATTCGTCTTCCGAGCCGGATTCGATCAGGCGCTGCCCAGTCTTGTTGCGGTACTGCTCTGCGGCCTTGAGCCCGTGATGGGTCAGGTGCGAGAATGGATCGTTGACCCCGTGGTTCTGCAGATAATCGGCGACTGAGGCTAGGCCTGGCGCGTCCCAGAAGCGCGCGAGGAAAGCCTGGGCACGCTTCTTCATGCGCCAGTTGGCGAGACTTTTGCTGACGATGAGAGTCCAGGTGACGACCGACATCGCCAGCAGCACGACGAGCAGAAAGTGCGCAAGGCCGTCGGCCTGCGCGATGAAGTGGGCAAAGCCCAGTTGGGTTTGGGTTGCGGCGGTTTCCATGACTTAACTCCTGAGGGTGAACTGAATCGGCACGATGACCCACGCGGCCACCGGCCTGCCACCCTGGCGGGCCGGCTCGAATTTCCAACTGGACTGCACGGTTTCCAAGGCGGCGCGGTCAAGGCGCGGATAGCCGCTGCTTTGCGCCAGTTCCAGCCTGTCCACGCTGCCGTCCGGGTTGACCAGAATGTTCAGCCGCACCGTGCCTGCCTCACCCAGCCGCCGCGACAGCAACGGATAAGGTGGTTTCGGGTTGGCCAGGTAATTTGCCGGATGCGGTGGGAGCGACGGCGCGGGTTTAGGCGCGTCCATCACCACTGTTACAGGCGGTGGCAGGACGTTGGTCACGGGCGCGGGCAGCGGTTTGGGTGCTTCTGCCGCCTGCTGCAGATCGGGGGTGGGAACTGGGCGCTGCGCAGCTAGCGCGGGCGGTGGCGGCAACGGTTTGATCGCGGGTTTGGGCGGCTGCGCCTTGGGTTCAGGTTTTACCTGCGGGACCTCTGGCTCGATCAGGCTGACCATCAAGGGACGTGGCGGGTTGATCGAATTGATCGGTTTGGGCGTTTCCGGCGCATTTAGCAACGCAGTCAGCAGACCTGCGTGTGCAAGCGCCACCACGGCCAGTGTGGCGCGCGAGGTATGCGGCATGCGCAGTAACGGCACAAGGGCAAGCTGCGGCTCGGTTGCGGTGACAGTTTTCCAGGCCGGTGTGGCAGTCATTCCAAGTTAGTCCAATTCACGTCTCGATTGAGCTGGCTGGGATCGAAATCCGTGGCTGGCTATTAGCCTGCATGGCAAAGTTTCCGGATCACCCTGACGTAACATCACATCATGGCAAAGCCCAGAACAAATGATAATGAGTCTCATTGTTACTGTCAATCGGTAGGTGTCAACTAATGCACACCTGTTGCATATTTTCACCAGTCATGGGCAGGAGACGTGTTCTCCGGCGATGCGCCAGAGAACACTGCTGGGGCCACTGGGGACAAAGTCGAGCCTGCCCCGACGTTTGCGCGATGACGCTGTTGCGCTTGCCGAAATCAAGCATGCAAATCTGCGTCCACCATGGTTGAAGCGCGGTAGCCGGATTGGAAGTTAGGCACGTCTGCTGACCTTGGCTGCCGCCGTGGAAAGCCGCAGCGCCCATCCGCTGGCGCAGGCGGTGGTGGCCGAGGCGAAGGGCCGCAGCTTGAGCTGGGCCGAGGCCGGGGAGACCGAATCCGTGACAGGAAAAGGCGTGCGCGCCGAATTCGACGGGCAGAAAGTCGCCATCGGCAACGCCAGGCTGTTTGATGGCGAAGCCGTCCCCGAGGCGATTCAAGGGCACGCGGAGCGCCTCCAGACCGAAGGCAAGACCCTCATGCTGATCCAGGCGGACGGGCAGTTCCTCGGCGTCGTGGCCCTGGCCGACACCCCGCGAGAAGGGGTGAAACAGGTATTGGAACGAGTCGGCATTCGCAAGACCATCATGCTCACCGGCGACAACGAACGCGTGGGCCGCGCTATTGCAAATGTAGTTGGTCTGGACGAAGTGCAGGCGGGCCTGTTGCCGGAAGACAAGGTCAAGGCCATGGAGGAACTCGGGCAGCGCTACGGACAGGTAGCCATGGTCGGCGACGGCGTCAACGATGCACCGCCCATGGCGCGTGCCACGGTCGGCATCGCCATGGGCGGCGCTGGCACCGATGTGGCGCTGGAAACCGCGGATGTGGCGCTGATGGCCGACGACCTTTCCAAGCTGCCCTTCGCCGTGGCTCTGAGCCGCGCATCAAGGCGCATCATCCGGCAGAACTTGTTCGTTTCGCTGGGCGTGGTGGCGCTACTCATCCCCGCCACCCTGTTCGGTTGGGCGGGGATCGGCGTGGCGGTGCTGATTCACGAAGGCTCGACCGTGGTGGTGGTGGTGGTGGTGAACGCTTTGCGTTTGCTGGCCTATCGTTGATGAAATGAGCAATACACGTTCGGTCATCTGGCCCGCCCTCGTCGCTGCCGCCCTGTTCGGCGGCAGTACGCCGCTGGTCAAGCTTCTGGTGGGCGAGCTGCCGACCTTGCTGCTGGCCGGTCTACTCTATCTGGGTAGCGGGCTCGGGCTGGCTGCGATCCGCCTGCTGCGGGATCGCGGCTGGAAACCGAGCGGGCTGGCAACCGGGGAATGGCGCTGGCTTGCGGGCGCCATCGTTTTCGGCGGGCTGCTTGGGCCGGTGCTGCTGGTATTCGGCCTCACCCATACCGATGCGGGCGCCGCCTCCCTCATGTTCAATCTGGAAGCGGTCTTTACTGCCGTGCTGGCCTGGGTGATCTTCAAGGAAAACGCCGACCGCCGCATCGTGTTCGGCATGCTGCTCATCGTCGCGGGCGGCGCGGTACTCGCCTGGCCCACTGTCGATAGCGAGACCCTGGACTGGGTTGGCCCCCTGGCCATCACCGCCGCCTGTTTGTGCTGGGCTATCGACAACAACCTGACGCGCCGGGTTTCCGGCTCGGACGCCCTGTTCATCGCCGGGGCAAAGGGTTGGACCGCGGGCGTCGTCAACACCAGCCTCGCCTTTTTACTGGGTGCGTCCCTGCCCGCCTGGCCCGCCGTGGGCGCGGCCATGGCGGTCGGCCTGGTGAGTTACGGCTTGAGCCTGGTGCTTTTTGTGCGGGCGCTGCGTAGTCTGGGCACAGCCCGCACCGGCGCCTATTTCTCCACGGCACCCTTTATTGGCGCAGCCATCGCCATTCTGCTGCTGGGCGAATCGACGCCTGCCCCGTTCTGGTTGGCAGCCGGACTCATGAGTATTGGCGTCTGGTTGCATCTGACCGAGCATCACGAGCATCGACATACGCATGAGCCGCTGGATCACACCCATCAACACGTTCATGACGCGCATCACCAGCACGAACACGATTTCGCCTGGGATGGCTGCGAGCCGCACAGACATCTGCATCGGCATGCGACCTTAACCCACAAACATCCACATTTTCCGGATTTCCATCATCGCCATGGGCATTGAGCCCAGGTCTTTGAATGCACCCTATTGTTTTTTCCGAAAGCGTTCAGATGGATATATCACCCAAATGCTGCTGACGCAAAAAAAATCCGACGCCATTCCTGTCTTCACATCCCTTGGGGGAAACCCTGGCGATCCTTGAGGCGGCTGAACTCAATGACGAGCAGGCGATACTGCTTGCTGGTGCCATGCAAAATCTGGTCGGGGTGCTGGGTAATGTTCTCAGTGGCCTGGGGGAAGACAAGCACTAGCTGTGATGTTTGAATGCGGACGTGGCCTACAAGAGCAGCGCCACGTCAGCACATGTCACATCACTTTTTCTTTGCAGCCTTCTTACCCGCAACGGCAGCCTTGAAGCCAGCGCCAGCTGTGAAGCGCGGCACGGTCGTGGCTGCGATCTTCATTTCTTTGCCTGTTTGTGGATTGCGTCCGGTACGGGCCGCACGCTTGGAAGATTTGAACGCGCCAAACCCAATGAGGGTCACAGAGTCACCTTTCGCTACCGCTTTGACGACGGCACCGAGGATGGCATCCAGCGCTCTTCCGGCAGCGGCCTTGCTGATATCTGCTTCGGTTGCAGCGGCTTCGATCAATTCAGTCTTGTTCATGAACGTCCCTTGGGTTGGCTGAGAAGAATTGATGCTACCAGCGTTCAGGCATTTGTGAATAGGCGGCGCACTCAAGTCAGAACAAGTAAGGGGCATCTGCGGCATTGCATATACAGTTCATGATAAGGTAAATTATCAAGAATGCTGTTTTTCTGATTCAACTCAAGGATCTGTGACCTATATTTCCTGTTTCTTCTTGATTTCAGCCAGTTAGCCATGGAATCCACTCGCAAAATCGGGCGTCACCACCTCGCCTTCTACCGCGGCTGGCTGCAGGGCCTCGACCTCAAGGTCGCAGCGGACCGCTATCTCGAATCCGGCCTCGATCAGCGCATCGCGCGCTCCACGCTGTCCTGGATCCAGCAAACGCTGACGATGGCCGCCCGCCGGCACGGCCGCCATGCGCTGGCCCGGCTGCTGCGCCTGCCGCTGGGCACCCTGCCCGAGGCAGTCCGGTCGACGACCGCCCTCCCCTCGCTCAAAACCTTCCGCGAAGAAAACGACCCCGATCACTTCTATTCGGAGAAGGAACTGACCGCGATGTACGTCGAGGCCTATCCGCAGAGCATCGACCGCCGCGCGAGACGCTACGCCCGTCTGGTCGAGCGCCAACTGGCCGCGCTGGTGTGGGTGGAGGAACTGCTCGCCACCGATCCGCAGCCGCAGGATCCGGTTGCCGCCTGGTTTGAGGATCGACTCGCTGCCAGGCTCATCCTCGCCGGCATCCCCACCATCGAGGCGCTGCATCAGCGCGTCCGCACGCAGGGCTACCGCTGGTGGGTGTCCGTTCCTCGCCTCGGCGAAAAAGGGGCGCGCCGGCTCGTGACCTGGCTTGCCACCCACGAAGGCAGTCTGGGGGTGATGGCGCCACAGGGTCTCGCCCCGCTGCGTTCGCTGTCGCCGATCGAACTGACCCGGCCCTCAGCCACCGCCATCATGCCGCTGGAGTCATTCTCGACGCCGGCGGAGCTGGACGGCTCGGTTGGCGAGAACCGATGCCTCGGCCGCAACCGCATCGCCGCTGAAAATGACCATCAGGCGATCCAGGCCTGGCTGAAAGCGCGCGCTTCGAATCCGCATACCGAGCGCGCCTATCGCCGCGAGGCAGAGCGCCTCCTGATCTGGTCGATCATGGAGCGCGGATGCGCCCTGTCGTCGCTGTCGATCGAGGATGCCGTTGCCTACCGGGATTGGCTGGGCGGGCTCGGCCGCACATTGCCCGCGGCATGGCCATGGCGCCTCCCCCAGGCTGAATGGATGGGAAAACGCAGCACACCGCGCTGGTCAGCCAACTGGCGGCCATTCGAAGGAGCCGCCTCGCTGCGCAGCCAGATCCAGGCCCACACCATCCTCAAATCCCTGTTCGAGTGGCTTGCCAAAGTGCGTTACCTCGACAGCAATCCATGGGACGGCGTGCCGCCGCCACAGCGGGTGATGGACGTGGCCACCGCGCCTGACTTGGAACTGACGCACGCGTTCACACGCAGCCAGTGGGCATTTCTCATGGAATATCTGCATAGGCAGCCTATGGATGAATCCGTCCGGCGCTTGCGCTTCATACTCCCCTTCGCCTATGCCACGGGGCTACGGCTCACCGAACTGGTGGATGCCCGCCTGGGGAGACTCTATTCGGTCCCGCTCAAGCGTGACCTGGGTGTCCGCTGGATGCTGAAAGTGCTCGGCAAGGGTGGCAAATGGCGGGCAGTCCCGATGCCCGGCATGGTGATGGATGCATTACGCGATTACCTGGCCTGGCAGGGCCTCAATGCCGACCCGCTGGATAATCCTGAAGACATTCCCCTGATTGCCCGGCTGCGGCTTGGGCAAGATACGGGCACCCTGGATCCCACGACGCTGTACAAGGCCTTGAAGACGTTTTTCAGGGAAGCAGCTACGGAGCTTGCCACGCAGGGGCATCATGACGATGCCAAAAAGATGGCGAAAGCCTCGACGCACTGGCTAAGACATACGCGCGGCGCGCATTCCGCAGAGACGATGCCGGTCAACATGATCCAGCGCCTGCTCGGGCACGCCAGCGTGGCAACCACCAGCATATACACGTCGACGGACGACGAGCTGCTGTTTCTGCTACTGGATGACAGCCTGAAAATAGAAACACAACCGGGCAACAGGGTCAGCTGAATGGCCATGCCAATTCTTTTGGGCTCTGGCAGACGATAGAACGCTGAACCCGGATACCCAGAAATCCTTCTCCACATTCTGGATCGGCGTGCCGAGCCCATTGGCTGTCGCCAGGAACAGGCCGCAACGATCCTCGGGAGAGGCGGTGATGATGCGAAGAAAGTCGGCGTTCACGGTGAGGCCTTGGTACTTGCCTGTTCGGACCGGGCAAGCAGATCGCGAATCCACTGTTGCATCCACGACGGCACAGTGTGTAAGCCAGATCGCAGATCATCACGAATCGCGCTTCCCTGGCTGGAGTCCTGCAATAGCCGAATGAACCTGGCTTGAATCGCATCCTGATCGATCTGGGCGCCACCCTTCAGGCCATCGCGAAGCCAGTACAGGGCTTGCACCACCCGCATGGCTGGATGGTTGGCCCAGTAGAGCTTGCTTGGCGCCGTCAGTTTGAACTGGAGGGTCAATTTGCCCAATTGAATCGGTCGCAGCCGACCATCCGTATGCACGATGACCTGCCCCGGCACCGCATTGGTCAGGCCCAGATCGTTGGCGGCGGTCATCCCGTCAATCAATACGCGCACCTGGTCGCGGCGAGCGACGGCATCGATCACGCTGAGATAATCGGGGGCGGTCGGCTGCCCGGTGAGGGCGTTCATCCGGGGCTGGTCGTACAGTCCTCGATCGATGCGACGCAACTCATTGCTGGCGACCATGCGCTGGAGCGTTTTGTCCACCGCGTCGCGATTACCCAGGTCGAGAAAATCCACCGGCGTCCACACTTTGGCTGCCGGGGCCTGGCTGATGCGTTGCACCACCTGCGATTTGATGACGGGCGTCGAATTGAGCATGCCTGGCTCCATGTCCGCTAATTGTATACTTATATCGGACATCGGTAAGGCAGAAATGATCGAACAAGCAGGAAGGCAAGTCGGCAGAAGAAGCCCGCCACGTTGTCTTAAATGACAACAGCCCTTGAGATTAGACGTCAGAAAACACGAAGAGTCTTATACCAACCTGCTCATCAAGCTGGGGTTGGCATGGCACGTCAGGAAATATTAAAATTTTCAGTCTGTTGTGGGTCGTGCCTCCAGGCACGATCGGAAAACGATTCAGGAATGCACCCGGGATGGGCTAACTTGAATGCAATACCGTCATGGGAGTGGCGGCGAAAATAATAAGCTGAAAATTTACCCCTGCAGTTGCGGAGCCGAAGGGGCTAAACCAAGAAAGGCAAAATAAATGGGTTCCGCAAAATCTAAATCCCTGCTCCCATCCGTGGAGCAGTTCAGCGATGAGCTATGGCTTGTTGATGGTCTCGCCGACAGGACCATCGACGCCTATCGGGCGGATCTGATCAATTTCGGATCGTGGCTGACCCAGCACAATGGGAAGACGCTACTCCAGGTCCAGAATCTGGACATTGAGGCGTGGCTGGCAAGCCTGCTGGAGAGAAAGATCAGCGCTCGGAGCGTGGCTCGCTATACCGCTTCGCTTCGTCGGTTTTACCAATATCTCTTGACCAATGGGCAGGTTGTGCAGGACCCGACCATGCGCCTTGGCAAGATCAAAATACCCCACCGCCTTCCAAACACGCCGACACAGGATGATGTGGCGTCACTGCTTGATATTACTGATCTCAATTCTCACCAAGGCCTGCGTGACAAGGCGATGCTCGAATTGCTCTATGCGACCGGGATACGAGCCACTGAGCTATCCGATCTCAAGGTCGAAGACTTTGATTTCAAAAACCGTGTGATTCGAGTTTGTGGAAAAGGAAACAAGGAGCGGCTGGTGGTTTATGGTGAAGAGGCTGCATTCTGGCTCGATCTGTACCTGAGTAGGTCAAGACCCGCCCTGAGACGGGACTACCTTTGCAATCATGTGTTCCTCTCGGTTCGCGGGAAGAAAATAAGCACAGGCGTACTCCGCCTGGTGGTGAAGAAGCACGCCTCAAACAAGGGGATCGAAAGACCCCTCAGTACTCATAGCCTCCGGCACGCCTTTGCCACGCACTTATTGGATGCTGGTGCAGATTTGCGGGTGATCCAGGAGCTATTGGGTCATGCATGCATCAGTACAACTCAGATATACACATTCGTTGCAACCAAGCGGTTAGTAACGCTGCATTCCAGGTTCCACCCGAGAAACAAGGACACGGCTGGATATCAGGCAGGCGATAACCTTCACGTCAGGTTCCAGTCAATGAATCCGTGATGAGGGGCCTTGTTGGATTTTTCGCGTCGATTTGAGTGCAACTGAAAAAACCCAGACATGAAAGAGCAGGTGTTACCCAGCTCCAGAAATTATGTCGACTTCGCACAATCAATCTCTTCCGAGGGGTCGCTTGGCGCGCGGCTTCCGCGATAATTCACCGTTACAACTCTCCGTAATCGTGCGGTCTACACAATCGGTGCCATAGCAGACCATCTGAAATTTCTATCGAGCCCGGGGCGACCCACATTTATCTAAAGCGTCACATAAAAAACTCTTGTCTCAGTCCTATCGTTCATCAGGTAGTCAATTCCTCCAGTAAGGAAGAACCGGTGGGTCGTTTCGCAGCCGTCTGGCGAGACAGTTGTGATGTCGACCTCTCGGTCATGAAAGGTGCGCCCACCACCTTTCATGGGAGCCACTGTGACATCACGCTTTTCAATGCCAATAGAGGTGATTAAGTCATCCACATGACGTTCGATGTCGAGGCGGAACTCTAAGTCCCCATCTCTATCGAGCCCCTCCTTACAGTGGAGCTCCACGTGTTCGATCGTGTCAGCCAAACCCTTGATCTCATTTAGGAACTGCTTGAGGTTTTTGCGGTTGCGCTCCAATCCACAATAGGGGTCGCGCACCATTAGTTCTTTGATATAGGCACCGGCCACGGGCGCAAATATGACCTTGAGATCACGTCTTGTGCCTGCGTGCAGATCCCACATATTCATGCGTTCTCCATCGCGAAGTGCATCGTTTGCATAAGGAATGGCTGTGTCGATCAACTTATGAATGACCTGTTCGAGTTCGTCATCCACAACGCCTGTTTCAGCTGGCGACGCGATCAGACTCTCTAGTAAAGGCTGTACCGCAAAATGCTGTCGAATAACAGGCATCCCGACTGCTGTTCCCGCAAAGACTCTGGGGAGTTGTTCCCAATCCGGGCCATCTGCATTCGCGATCTGGTAGAGGCGCAAGCGGCCTTCCAGCGCATAGGGATACAGGTGTCGATAAATGGCCAGGGGGATTTGTGACTTGGGCTTCTCATCAAGCTTGTTGGCTAGATACACATGTACCGTCTTACCCGCCTGCAGCCATTTGAGCAGCAGGTTGAGACTATCGTCGGAGTAGCCACTAGTCTCCACCAAGCTGCGGGCGACTAGGTAGACCTGCTCGTAATTAGCCAATCTTTCGTTCAATCCAGCGTGACTTGGGGTGGCCCAACGGACATAGCTTCCAGGCCCAGTTTGAGCAGCACTCGGGTCAAGCAATGCATCCAACCACTCTAGTGCGGCCAGTCGCTCAAAACCGTCCCAGTAACGTTGATTGCCATAATCGCACAAGCATGAGCGACAACCAGAGTCGCAATGGGCGGGGCAATCAAGACGCTCTCGCGCCTTGCGCAGGAGGATGTCAAAGGAAAACCCAGCTTCGCCAATTCTTGCGCAGTATCCAGCACCACCCGGGACAGCATCGTAAAGAACAATCTCCAGCGTGTTTCCGATGGAGCCATAGAGTCTATAGGTAGCTCGGACCTCGCTTGGTTGAAGTTGGAGAAGGTCGATTACCGCCAATCGAAGCGCTTCCGACACTGTTCGTGCCATCCTTTCATGGAAACGGCGCGGCGTACCTTCACCCTCTTTAGGGCTGGGCAAAGGTTGAAGAAAACGGAACAAGCGCACATCGGTATCGAAACGATGGACGAAATCCAGACCAAAGCGAGATATTTGCTCATTTCTACACCGCAACCCTGTCATGGGATCGTCATGTACTAGCTGCATAACATTGCCGGCAGGTTCCCCCTTCTTGCCTTTTGCAGGCTTGCTTGGGCCAGCTGGATTGATAGGGCCAGCAAAGTTACACAATTTGCAGCGGAAATAGCCCTCGCTATACACACCACGATTAGCAATGAACATCGTCCCACGTAGAGCATCTGCCTCACGCTCATGTGCGTTCAGCAAGGCAGTGCGCAAGAAAGGCAGGTCCGTATCATTGAAGGCATCGTCCCGTGGCGAGGCAATGAGCCGTGCCTCATCCGCCGCTTTTACCCGGCGCCGGCTGCCACCCGTGTCGCGGCCCTTGCGCTCAGCATAGCTTGTGACGAAGCCATGCGGCTCGATGAACATTCTTTTGCGGCGGCCGTCGATCGACCCACAATTGGAACAAGCAGGAGGCAACTCATCCTTTGCATCGGCGATATCCACATGGAAACATTCTGGGCAGGCCACATACCAACGCTCTGGCATAAAGGCCTTCGGATAGTGAGCCAGGCCGCGGCTTGTCCATATCCGGCCATTGGCCACCACCTCGGCCCCCGGCGCATACTCACTGATGCCCTGGCTGGCATCGCGGGATAGGGCGACATCCGTAGAACCCCATCCCTGCCCCTTTTGCTGGCGTTCCTGGGTCACTTCCAGAGAGAGCGAATGAACCGGAAAACTGTAGGTGGGGATCAAGCCACGGCTGGAGAGCTGACTCACCAGGAACTGGCCCATATAGTCTTCGCGCATCCGTTGCCAATATCCTGCCTTCTTATAATCACCGGCTGTCGCGGACTCGGTCATTTTTTTCGTATATTTTCCGCAGCGTTCCTTCACAACCTCGGCGAACTCCCTGAGGTTGGAAAGAAAGCGCTGCGTTAAGCCCTCACCACTTGCCCCGATATGCCGCAGAGATTCCGGCAGGCGCATCCTCAAGGCTTCCGCCTCCTTGGTAGCATCCTTCCCGGCGTCGCTTTCTATCCATTGCATAAGTGCATCGATGAACGCGCGCAGATCATCCTGTCCGAAAACCTCACCGAACAGATGCTTTAGGGAAGGCGCATTGATGTCCTGTTCAAGGATTTTCTGGCGCAGGTAGTGCGCTAACAATACTGATTGCTGATGGCGCCAGAACAACTCCGGGTTATCTAAATGGATGAACGGAGTACCCGGCTGGGAGCCGAGATAACGGCTGAAATCACGGAATACAGACTGGTCATAATTCGTATTGCGGGCGGAGGTGACACAAAACGGCGCCGCCTGTGCACGACGGCCGGCTCGGCCTGTGCGCTGCTGGTAGTTGGCAATACCTGGCGGCACATTGAGGTTAATCACAGCCTCCAGATCACCTAAGTCCACCCCCATTTCCATGGTCGTCGTGCAAGAAAGCACATTGATCCGCCCTTCGGAAAAGTCTTTTTCGATCGATTCACGCAGATCAGTGGACAGGGAAGCCGTGTGCTCACGCGCGCGCACAGTGACGTGGTTGTCTTCCTCATAAGAGGCCAGATAATGGTTGCGTCGGCGCATCGCCGCTCGCTCATCCGGGCCTATTTCTTCCACATCGCCATGGCAATGAAATGCCGAGCACTTCCCCTTCAGCACATGCACTTGGCGCAATCCGCAACTCTTGCATATGTAAAGTGGGCGAACATCACCGTTTGCGACCCGCATGCTTTCTGCATCCAGAGCAAAGCCTGGGTTGTGCCTGACCAGCAGCGATACCGGAGGTTTGAGCAGGGCCTCCCAAAACTGCCGCAGAAATGCGAAGGCCTGATCACGATCAAGCCCCAACTGCTCAGTCAGATACCAAGTGCGTCGGTTATGTCTCTTTTGGTTCTGCGCAGGTAACCACTTGTACATGACCGAGTCATCACCGCTTTGAATGTCAAAGCTGCGGTGTTGGTTGTAGTCACCCCATGTAAACGAATCCCGAAGGTCCACGCCATAAAACTTGGCCAAGGCCTTTTCCCGTCGGAAGTTTTCCAGCAAGAAGTGAATCAAAGCCTCGATACAGGCTTCATCCTTGGGTAGTTCCGCCGGCCAGAATCCAAGCACCTTCTGGCGTAAGGTACGTAGGCGACTAGCCTCATAGGTAATATACGCCACCCCCAAGGACTCCAGCGAGTTGCGCCTGCCCGCAGGGGTGCAGAATTCAGCGCCAATAGCGCCTAATAACAGGCTCGCCACGTCCTGGCGATCAGTGCGTATATCGCCGTTAGCATCCAATAAAATGGGTTGGCGACCATCACGTTGCCATTGTTGATAAATCTGTTCGGCCAATTGCCGAGCATCAAGAGGCTCCGCGCGTTCCTTAAGCACTTGGCGGATGGCACTGCGCAAAGCTAGATCTGCTGCTGTTCGCTCGAAATAAGGGGCAAAGAAAGCCGCATCCTGGCGGTTGTCCGAGAACGAAAGCAAGCTGCGTCCCTGTGCCGGGCGTGGATCGCTGTGGTCGATCTCGCTGCCAGGAAGCGCTTCCAGAACCCGTTGGGTAACCACGCTGCCAAGGGCCTCATTGCCAGGATGCATGCGGGTAACGATTTCCGCCTCCGCACCCGAAGCGCGGCCGCCGCAGGCAGGACACTTGCGCACATACCACGCTTTCTCTTCTTCATCCTTGTCTGTCTGAATGGCATAGAGTGCAATGGAGCCTTCTCCGGCGGCCAACTCCCCCGTAAGCGGGTTAAGCCAGTGACGCGCGTATTGGTTTGGAGCAGCCTCGTCGGCTTCATCCTCCTCGTCATCCACATGGTCAGTTGGTTTACCCAGCCAGAACACGCGACGCTCGGCTTTGGCATCAGCCAAATCCGGGCGACGATGGTGCAGTCTCCCGCCTTCCTCGAATCCCTCCATGTATGGCTGACCACACTTGCGGCAAACCAGGAGTGGATAGAAATAACCGTGCTGACGATCGTGATGGTGGCGAGCAACCTTGATGTCCTGCCAACCTTCGCCCTCACTATCGGGCCGGACAGCAATGCCTTCGATCCCATTTACAGCGATGTGATAGCGCCCGGGGAGCAACGGGAAGCTCTCATCATCGGAACGCGCCATCATGCCCATGCGGATCACCGCACTAAGCGCCTGATAGCGCTCGCCATCAGTCAAGGAATCAGCCGGTGAATCGAACACGCGCTCCGATAACTCGCGGAAGTCTTTGACCCCGGCTTGATCAAGTTCACTGGCTACCCTCCGAATTTCCCGGTTTGAAGAAAAACGTTCTTCGAGAAAAGGACCAAGCGGCAGGCTAACCGGACCCTTAAATTCTGGGCGAGACAGCTCATGCATCTCAAGGTAGTCATTCCAGGTATCTGTTGAGCGGTCCTGCTCAGGTAGGCGCGCCACCTCTTCAAGAACCTTGCCGAGGCTTATCCAGTCTGGTCCCGTGAGGGCAAATTCATCCTTTATAGGTTGCTGCAAGCGCTCATGCACGATGCGCTTACCGCGCACCACCTCATGCACTTCCTCAGCGAACAACGCACGTGCAAACACCTTGAGCTTGTCATCTGCATCCGGCCCATCCGCCAAGCTGGCGCTGGTGCCAAAAACCTGTAGTGGGGTTTCCAGGCCCAACCGGGTTTTTAACTTGCGCAAAAGAAACGCCACTTCCGTTGCCTGCGCACCGCTGTAGGTGTGGATCTCGTCCAATACAACGGTATGCAAGGCATTGGCAGAAAAAAGCCGGGCATTACGCGGCAACAGGAGCAGGTGCTCCAGCATGGCGTAGTTGGTGATCAGCACTTTGGGCGGATCGTTCAGCATCTCTTCTCGGGTGAGCCGCCAGTTGGCCGGGATGTGATCCGGGTCGCCCAAGGCACGCATCAACTTCTGGTTGTTGAAGAGACGGTTTTCTTCCTCGTTACGTTTGGTGTTCGCCTTCACCTGCCCGGTATAGCGCCCGAAGGTGATGCCGTGGTCCTTCAGGTAGCGCCCGAACAGCGGGGCAATGCGGTAGTAAAGCTGGTCATTGGCCAGCGCGTTCATGGGGTAGATCAGCAGTGCCCTTACACCGGGTTTTTCGGGTTCAGGGTCGGAAAGCAAGGCGTGGGCGATTGGATAGAGAAAGGTTTCCGTTTTGCCGCTGCCTGTGCCGGTTGCCACCAGCAGGCTCTTGCCGTCCCGGACGGCGAATTCAATCGCACGTTGCTGATGCAGGTGCAAACGGCGCGAAGCGGTGGGCAAGCCAGCCAAGGCATCGTGAAGAAAACCGCCCTGACCTTGGGTGAGTTCTGCAAGGGTATTCCCCTTCTCAAAGTCGGGTAGCGCTTCAACATAGGGTCCTTCAACCAGATGCTGATTGGAGAGTTCAGTACGAAAACGCTCGGCCAAGCGAGGGTAACGACGGCTGACCGGCAGCGTGGTGGCGATATAGCGCTCCAGAACAGTCTTCAGTTCCTCAACCAGAGCAATGGGGTTGGCTTCACTCATTTATCTTCGTTCCTTAATCCAATTCTGCTTTCAGCGCCAACTCCCACAACAGGAGATAAAACCCGAACAGCCCCTCACCCAACTGCAGCAGATACGCCATCGAGGCTTTCGTCGCTGACTCATCCCGGAACGACGCGAGGAAGTCATCTAGGACACCAGGCTCCCGGACCTCCATCCTGCAGACGTAGGCCATCCATGCGATCAGATGCGCCATGGTCGCCAGATTCTCGAAACGCTGCGCATCATCCGCGCTTACTCCATCATCGCTGGGATATGGCCACGGTGTCAGATGCGGCGCGCACGCGCAGAAATGCCCCGGAGTCCCCCTCACGTCGAGGGCCGGATGGCGACGGTGGAATTCCTGGCACAAACCCAAGGCTTGGCCGCGATGAATATCGTTCCCCGCCAGCGAGCGGTCGTAGGCGTCTTCCAATGCACGCAGCGCATGCCTGTAGTGAATCGGGCCCAGATAATCGCCCGGGCCAGGCATGAATGCGTCATCACTCAGGCGGTAGTGGCTTTCGGGTGCGTCCGTGTTGATCAGGGCCGCAGTGTAGGCATCGCATCTGAAGCCCTCCGGCTTGGCGCCCCGGGCAATCGCCGGAAAATTCCTGAACCCGGCAGCCGCACTCGTATGCAGCAAGTCTCCAAACACGAAGGGGTACTCAGCGGAGACACTTGCCACGGCCCGCATCGCGCGGATCAGGGGATGGGGATTTTCGTTTACGACCCTGTAGGCATCGGCGGGCTGCGCGAAGAGCCCAGGAAGCTCAGCCGAGACCGCGACCTGGGGCAGCCAACTTGGCGAGGCATCTTCCGGTGGACGCATGGCGACCATATCGGCCAAGGTAGGTAGCGCCTCGCCCTCACGTCCGCTCCACTTTTGAGTGAACGCTCTCCAGGCGTCCCCCAACCAGGAAATTTCTAGCCAGGCTTCCTGCGCGTAGCAACCCTGCAATGCGGCGTGAATTCGTTTCAGCAGCGCACATTTCGACTTGTCATCGAGTTCAGTGACCTGCGCCAGCCACTCTCTGGGTAGAAGCGGTTGCCCGGCCTCACCCCACAAGAGGCCTGCAGCGAATGCATCCTGCCGGCTATTCTGCACATGCCCCCAAATCCCCTTGATTTGAGCGTCGATATTGAACAACCACGCGCCAGCGGGCCAATAGTCCAGATTGAGGTACACATAGGCCACATAGCCGCCCTCGCTACCATCCACCACCATCAGGCGGGCCTGTCCAAAGCGGGTATTGATCAGTTCATCAGCGTTGGCCTGCAGGGTGAACATGTCGTCGTCATCGGATGTCAGCGACACGGCGCGCACTGCGGTGGCGTCCAAAGGCTCGGACACATGCAGACGCATCACAAACTGCCCGCCTCGATACTGTGCAGAAAATCCGCTCGCCTCATGAGGCTGGGTCAACCTGAGCAGATCCAATGATGTTCCGGTCAACTCGTTTTCGTAGATCAGAATGCTTGATTGCGGTGTCAGGCGACTTGCAAGAAACGAAGCGGGGAGCAGTTTGGCTGGTTGGCGCGAGAAATCCACGCGCTGCGACCAATCGCCCAAGCGCAGATAGCCTGGGTCGCTGGCAATCACCACGATTTGCTTGTCCGATATGAGAGAAACCGTTTCGGTGCTTCCCAATGCGCGCCTGGAACGGCTACTTATGCCGCCCTCCGCAATGCTCTCCACTTCCACGAATACCCCGGGCACATTCCAGGTAAGGCTTTGCAGGCGGGCCTGGCTCAGCCCGAACACCAAGCGGACGCCTCGTGCGGACGCATCCTTCACAGCCAGGTCATCTCCCTTGCGCTCAAGGTTTTCGCCAACTTCGAGCTTGAGGTTCTCTGGCCATTCCGAACAGCGGAAGCGCAGGCCGCGATTGATCTCTTGCAGGCCCAGCCAGAACAGACTGGCGGCACGCATCAGAATCCGCGCTTCCCCGGTTCGCCGTAGTTCAGAGACCACTCGCATCAATCCAGGCTTCCAACCTGAAAGCGCTGCCAGATCGGATACGCTGACCGTGCATCGACCCTCCTCACCCAAATCAAGCGGCACGACCTGCGATTGGCCACTTTCACCGGGATTGAGCGTCAACTCATACTCGCCGTGCCCGATCCAATCGGCCGGCAACTGCACCTCCATGCCGACTGTTCCGAACAGAAACTCCACGCCTTCCTTGCTGGCCTGGACGTCGCCCTTCCAGGTAATTAGAGGCGTCGCCTCAGCCTGTATCTCCAGGCAAGCAGGGCCATTGCGGATTGCACCGACTTCCCCGGGGCCAAGCTGGAGCCGGAACAAGAACAGTCGCGGGTCTTCTGAGAGTTCCTCCACCTCATGATCTGCCGGCGCAAACCTGGACAGGACGCTGTACGCGCCGGGCGGGAGGATCAACGGTTCTCCTTGACCCAATTGACCGCGGGCAGCAAGTCGCCCCGTGTCCGCGAAAAGCAGCATGCGATTGCTCTTCTCGTCTTCCCACAGGCTTGCCTGCATCTTCTGCCCTGTAGACACGCAGTGCGCCTCAACCTTGCCTGGCAGAACCTTGCCCAGGGGGATGAAGCGGTCCTCTGCCTCAGTGCGATACATCCGGGTGGCGCCATCCACCTTCACCGACCATTCCTGTTCCTCGCCACCGGGGAAGAACACGCCGAGGCACCCATCCAGGAACACAACGCGGGGAAGAACGGCTCGCCTTATCGCGGTGGTGCCAGACCTGTCAAAGGCCTGCGCCATCGCCTTTTCAAGCGCATTGCCTGCTTCAACATTTTGGCCACCATTGGCATACACACGCAGAAACGTACGGGTGTAGTAGCCAAGACGATCAAGCTTCAAGGCGTCACGGGCAGTCTGACTGAAAGGCGGCCCCAAGCGCACATCAAGCGCCGCCTGCCAGGTCGCTATACCTTCCGGATCGTCGTCATCGGGCAAGCCCACCCTTTTGGCAAAGACCAGCATCCGCTCAGCCAGGTCATCCACAAAAGGAAGCGGCACACCAGCTTGCCTCACATACTCGTCCGCCATGAAATGCGGCCCGGATGTACGCGGAGAGGGCTCAAGCCCTAAATTGAGCAGGGAGCGGCGGAACGCCCTCCAAAGTGGTTCCCGCTCCCCATGGCCAAGCTCATCGCACATGCCCAAGGCTTTGCGGACGTGTGGATAGAGGGAGAATTTCCCGCCCTGTCCCATACCATGCATGACGTGCCAGGCCAGATAGACTGCGAACAAAGCCGGATGAGACTCGAGACGTGCGACGTAGCCGGAGGGCGTCGGATTGGCTGCGATGGCTCGGTCGATGGCATCACGCATTTCCCTTGTAAGGGCTTCACCGAGCAAGCCCAGAAAGGGAGCGTCACTTTCTCGGATCGCTTTATTTACAGCTTTCTCAGACTGGGTAAGCCAGAGCCATAGTCGAAGTGCTTCGCTATTTTGGGCGGTCATTCCACTGCTCTTATTTTTTTGTTGAACTTGGCCAAATGACTCATATCTTGAGTTGGTGAATGGGATTCCTGAGAACCTTCTCGAATCGGATCATGCCGTCGATCATCCGGTCTTGAAGCTCGGTCCATTCGCCCTCGGGGGTGCGCCAACCACCATCCTGGTCATAATTGATCCTGCACCCCTTCCGGCCCGGCAGTTCCTCCCATGACAAAGGCGCACCGAAAGCCTGCTCAATTGAGTCCTTCTGGCTCTTGAGCTGCTCCAATGCTTTCAGATTCCACTCATCAGGTTCCTTGTCATTGCGAATATAGATCTCTACCCGTGCACGGTTCTCAGTAAGGGTCAGGTTCAGGGAGAACCCATATCGCCCGATTCCCGCCGATAGCCAGTGATCGGTTGTGGTGCTTCGGTTGGCGAGAAGCGATGTCTTCGGCTTGGAGCGATCGATCAGCTGGGCCCAAAACCTGCGGAAGATTTCCTGTCGTGCGGTCTGAACCTTCTTCGCCTCCTGCTCCTTGCCTCGGATCTTGACCTCATAATCCGCTGCCTCGGGCAAGGGAATAATTTGAACGGTGTCGATCAGCAGTGTTTCACCCAACTTGTATGGCTTCAAACGCACACAGGTAATGTCCAGATCATGCTTGTTCAACCAGATGACCGCCGTGGTCAGCTCGGAGGAAAAATCGGCGGAGACAAGGATGATGCGAACGTCCTTCGTGAGCTCGACATCGTCAACAGAGTCCTCCTCTAGGAACTCAAGAATGTCCTTGGTTGCTCTAGCTTCGGCATCGTCTCCACCCAGATATTTGGCATAGGTGGAAATGGCCTGGTCCAGTGTCATGCTGGACACCATGGCGGCATAGCGAATCGCTTGCAGCTCCATGTGGCCACCATCCTCTGTTCTCTTGAGTTCAACAACAACAAGCCGCGCCTGCTTGTCCAAGCAGAGCAGATCGATACGGCGCTTGCTGTCCTCCCAATTGCCGTACTCCTCCGCGATGACCATCAGGTCATCTCCCAGCGGAGAAATGTCAGCCTTTAGAAGTTGCTGCAGATCCCTGCGCTCAAACACGCGCTCTTCCGTGAACGAGGTGGCCTGAACAGCCTCCAACCTGCCGTTTTGTACTTTGTATAGCGGCATTTTTCTCCTCACTAGCCTCTGGTTAAGTTGTTATCACCGCCTCTTTTGCCGCTGCGTGCGCCCGGAGCTCATCTTCAACCCGCTTAAAACCCGTCACTACTTCACCTGTCTTAAAAGTCGCCGTTGATCGCTCAGAAGCGAACGCCCCTTCAAACACCTGCAGACCTATCCCGATTTCCCAAACGTAATTTTCGAACCGTACAAACCGATCATGCGACACACCAGAAAACGTCGAATTGGGTAACATCACGACTTTGATTCGTCCCACTTTTTTTCGCGGCAGTTTGCCTAGCAATTGGCGAATTTCCTCCTCAACGTCGGGCAATAAACGCCCCTTGAGTTCCTCTGTCCACCCAGAGTAGAGGGTTACATGACGGGGGCCACATGCATCCGCATCCAATAAGCGCAGGAAACGTTCCAACCCGGAAAGTTGCGTTTGAGGACAGGTGACGTGCCGAGACATCGCGTATCGATCAACGATTGATACGCGTTTGATTGGAATGCCAGCCAGCAACTGAAAGCGGAGTGTCCAAATGTCACTGAACTTGTCGCCAACCTCGATATAAGCACCTGACTTGGCGATTGCTTTTTTGAAAGACGCAGCCTGAGAAGCCGATTGCAGACGGCACACCTCAACATCCGGAGCGTTGGCGGCACGGATAGTCAGGTCATATTCAGACATACCAAACTCGACTTCTGCCCGCGCGTCATCAACCAACGCCACGCTAGCGTGATTGCTTAGGGCACCGACGCTGCTGGCAATCACGCTTCCATTCCAACCATTTCTGCACGCGCGCAGAGGGAGCCGCTCCACCATCTCCATCCAAAGCGGCCTGATTTTTTGCGGCAACTTATCTATCGCGCTCTTAAGCCGAGAGGTTTCGAAATCATGAGAGTCGTATTCAAGCAAGCCGATACGCTGCCACGTATCAATAAGGCCCTCGTGGCAGGTGCGCACATGTGCTGGCAGCCAGGCAGGGTCGGGCGCAAGGCTGTCGGCATCGATAACAAAAGGAACCAACATCCTCAGCGTCCCGAGAATTTCTCACGAAAAGATTCTTCAAAGAATCCCCCAGGCCATTCATCGATGAAGTCTCCATCTTCATCAAGCTGCAATTCAGTGAACTTGCTTCCACTTGATGAGGGCTCAACGTATACGACACCAATATCTTCCGGCTTTACCTTTCCCTCTCGAATCCGGCGCATTAGACGAAGGATCAAATGCTCGCTGTGTGTTTCAAGAATAAAAGTATTCTTGCGATCGCCGAATGCGGCCTCAATAAATACATCCCCAAGCTCAGCCTGAAGCGCAGGATGTAAATGGATCTCGGGTTGCTCCATGGCGATGAGCCTGTTCTTGGATGCGTAGGCTGTAACCAGAACCGGCAGCACCTGCGATATCCCGATACCAACATCACGGTGGGTAACAGAAGTATTTTTCAAGATATCTACGAGCTTAAGCTCTGTCACTCGTTCGATGTCAGCCTGCGAAATCTCATTCATGAAGAGCTCTACTGGGAGATTAGAGTCTTCCCATATCCCCAGATTAGATGGGGAGCTTTCGACATCTAAATGGCCCGCAAGATCATTTTCTTGCTTAGCCAACAGCTCAACGCGCCGAAATTTTTCTATTTGCTCCTCACGTAAAGCGACCTGCTGCTTCGCCTTCTCCAAGTCATTTTTTGCTTTGTTTATTGCATGAAGGAGTTGCTTCAACGCTTTCTGCCGCGTTCGATCGTCGACTTCGCCTGCCTGACGCTTCGTCCTCGCCGCTTCAAATGTCTTTATTCGATCTCTTGCGCTCTTGATGTCCTCATCAGTCACTCTAACCAGATCATGCAATCCGCGTTTTATCTGGTCATCTCTTCTTTCCGACAACATAACAAGCTGCAATTTGATGTCGTCAAGCGCCCTCGCTCTGGCTACATCAATTTTTAAATTCGTGCGCTCTATTACGCTGTCATCTGCAAGAAGACGTTCATACTGCATCTGTAGTGCAGCATAACTTCTCTCAGCCTCTTCGTACGCACGATATGCCTCCTCTCGTGTTTCCTCCAATGGCTCAATCATGGTGTCAAGCATCAAATTGATAGGCAGGTTCACGCTCGCGCGTTTGATTTTCCATAAGGCTTCCTCAATCGGACCTGATAGGTCTGAAAGGGCAGCCATAGGCTGTACGACCAGTCTATAAGGGGTCTTTAGTTTTGCAGACCCCAGCCAGGCATTAACCGCTTCTCGCACGGACTCATCACGCCGGACCACATCCCACGCGTAACCTCCACCCGCATACCAGTTAGCATCTTCGTGCTCGGAAAAGGCCAGATGGCGCGGAGGGAAAGAACGCAGCGGACCGAGATACTGCAACTGTTTCATCTCTTCCGACAGCGCTTCAGAAATGCCTTTGACCAGATCATTCAGCGTGCGTGGAAGATAAAAACGCACTGCCTGGGCAATATCTTCCTTTCGGTTCCCTCTGCTTATAGGAAACAATGCGTTAACGGGAGATAGGTCTACCCCTTCAATATTCGGCAACTCCACACCGGATGGAAAAAACTGCTCGACGCGAATCAGCAGTTGCGGCAGCAAATCGGCGATGGCTTCATTTGCCCCATCGAAATCCTCAGGCCTCATCTCCTCTGACGTTGTCGCCGACTCGACGATCGCCTTGAGCACCTGGCGAAACACCTGATGATCGCTGGCGATTCGGTCAAGCCGCAGCGTGCTTCCCTGGCTATCTGTGCGCCGTCTGCTCATTCGCATCAACTCGACGTCATCGCCAGTTATTTCAATGGATTCGACACGTGGTCCAGCACCTGATTTGGGCCGGTCCAAATCGTCCAACTCGATCCCTAAGGAGATGTTCAGTGCCACCCTGCTTACAGGTGCCAGTAATTGTGCAAGACGCTTATCCTTGCCCTCCGCTAGTGCTGCTACTGACAATTCCGCTCCCCACTCAACGCGTTTTCGCACCTGGCCTCGGTGTACATACTGCCTGAAGCCGCCCAGGTCGATCGCGCTACCGCCGACGTCGGTGTGGTGCACATCGAGCCGAGTCAGGCTGCGCTTCTCACGGCCGAATTGCGCTTCGTGGGCCAGCGCCAAGCTGTGGATGAAGCTGGACTTGCCCGCGCTGTTGGGACCGAAGATCAGCGTGATGGGCTTGAGCGGGATCGTCTGGGTGTCGGCAAAGGCTTTGAAATTACCCACGCGCAGGGCAGTCAGGCTACGACTCATGGCTGGGCCTCCAATTCTCTAGGCAACGGCAGATTGAGAGTGCGGGCCTGCTGCGCCATCTCGGCTAGCAATTCCTTCATGTGCGCCTCACGCCATTTGGCTGTGAGTTGGCCGGAAAATGCTTTCCGTAGAAGTAGCGAGAACAACGTATCGATTTGCGCCGATGCACGCTCGCGATCCCCCTTAAAACCTAACAGGCCCTTCAGGTTTGCGGCAAATCCGTTCTGCAAAGCGTGCGGGGGTCTGGGAACCTGCAGCGACAAAAAGCGCGGGCCATCGATGTTGTGAACAGTCGCACCTTTCTTCACACAACTCAATGCCAGGCTTTGCCCGGTCACCAGCCAGCCATAAAGAAACTCATTTGACACTTCACGTCGACTGTTCAATGCCTTCAAGTCTTGGTTAAGGGTCAGCGAACGGCCGGCGATAGCGACCGGAAAGGTGTGAGCCAGAATACCGGATCGGTAAACGATCAAAATGCTGCCAGGCTCAACGAGCTTGGTTGCGCTGTTCGCAATAGCTGCATTCGTGATGTGATCTTCAGTGTCCTCAATGACGTCTGACTTCATGTCCTTTGGGGAGACCCAAGGAATATCCCCTTGCCAGTAATCCGGAACAGCCTTGGAGGGCGTCCCCCCGCCGAACACATCAAACAGAACATCAAGCCTTTCTGTGGGCCACCCCTTCGGATTCGTTGCCGGATCGCCGAACATCTTGAGGAACAGTACGGGCAGGATGCGGCCGGCCTTGACCTCAGCCTCGCGGCGCAGGAGACGCAGACGGTAGGCTTCGTCGAGTAGGTCGATGATTCGAGATTGCTCCTTGGGGGAAGCCAACGGCAACGGAGCACGCCTGACCACACCATCGGTGACGGCCGGGTAACTAGCCCCTGTGGCATTCGAGACGAGGTACTCAATGAACTCACGACTCTGAACCCAATAGAAAAGGTACTTGGGATTCAACAGGACGGGGTTCGCTCGCAAAACAGAGAACCCAGTCGAGGCGACTTCTCCATCGAGGTCATCAGAAACGAGAGCCACTGCATTCAGATTTGGCCTGACGGTCGAGACAAGTACATCCGATGTTTGAATGATCTTTCTGGCTCGGCTGGGCGCTTCGGCACACGGCAACGCCTCCGCACGCGAAATTATTTTGGAGTCACGGTCTACTCCAGCAATATCGACATAACGAAAGGTCGACGCTCCGCTGCGTGCTGGGTCGGCTTGCAGAGTTGGCAGGCAGACGTCCCCTAAAGGGGCGGTTAGCCAATTCATATTTCCAACTCCGCCAGCAGTTTTTCCAACCCCGCCACCACCTTACGGTAGTCCCCCAGCACCTCGGTAACCAACTCACGCGGATCTTCGTCGCTGGCCTTCTCCGCCACACGCGGCTTCCACTGGCCGGCGCCCAGATTGTAGTCGGCCTCGGCCAGCCGTTCGCGGGTCGCCCACCAGCAGGTCGGTTCTTCGCTGCCGTGGGCCAACAATGTGTTGGCCTCCAGCCCAGGAGGCGTGGTGAAACCGCTGGCCTTGTATGCTTTCCATCGTGTCAGCAGATCGGGAATATCGTTCTTCTCCGGCGTTTCCACGCGGCCACCTCCGGAAATCTTGTCCGGGTCGTAGCCGTCGTTGCGAACCTCGTAGAACCAGACTTTGTCCAGCCGCTTCGCGGATTCGGAAGCCGGTTTGCGGAAGACCAGAACGGCAGTCTTAACGCCCGCGTAAGGCTTGAACGCGCCCGCAGGCAGGCTGACGACAGCGAGCAGATCGAAGTCGTGCACCAGGCTCTTGCGCAGCTCCACGTGTGCGCCAGTGGAACCGAACAGCACACCCTCGGGTACCACCACTGCGCAGCGGCCACCGGGAGCCAGATGCTGCATCATCAGCGAGAGGAATAGCAGTTCGCTCTTCTTGCTATTGGTGGGCAAATCTGCACGGATGGAGTCCTTGGGCAACTGGCCGGCAAACGGCGGGTTGGCCAGAATAACCTTGTAGCGGCGGCGCAGATCGTCTTCGGTGAGGCCGCCCATGTCCGACAGCGAATTCGCGCGCTTGAGCTTGGCGTGGCGGACGCCATGCAGCACGAGGTTCATCATGCTGATGCGCACCATCTGGCGCGACACGTCGGTACCGAATACCGACGCTTCCAGCAGGCTCCAGTCCGGAATCTTCTCGCCTGCACCCTTACGGTAGGTTTGCAGGCGAGGAATCTCTGCCTTCAACTCAGCCAGGGACTTGCCCTTTTTCTCCAACCAGTCCTCCCCGTAGATGGGGTATTCGCTGACGTGGTCGGAATACTTGGACAGCAGGTAGTCGACCGCGTCGATCAGAAAGCCGGCCGTGCCCATAGCCGGGTCGAATAGGGAATCCCCGATATCCGGGTCTACCATCTCGACCATGAAGGCGCGAATCTGGCGCGGCGTACGGAACTGGCCGTTGAGCGAGCTGGAGCCTAGATGCACCAGCAGGTATTCGAAGATGTCACCCTTTACATCCGGGCCGAGCTTGCGGAATTCGAAGCCGTCCAGTTCGTCGATGACTTGCTTCAGCACGTTGGGGTCGACGATTTCGAGCACCGCATCACGGAAGTACTCGGCCACCTCAGGCTCGTCCTTGGCGAGGGAAGACATGTAGGGGAAGACTTCATCCCTGATGAAATCCCGCAGGTCGGTGCCGCTCTTGAAGCGCCAGTGGCTCCAGCGGTAGCGCTCCGATTGAGCCGGGAACAGCAGCTTGGCGTTGCCGTGGGTGCTGGCTTTGCCGTCATTCAATCGAATGCGTAGTTCACGGTCGCTTTCCTCCTCATCTAGCAACTTAAGGAAGATGAGGTAGGAAATCTGCTCGATGTAAGTGACCGGATTGGTGACACCACCCGCCCAGAGGATGTTGGTGATGTGATCGAGCTTGCGTCGTAGTTGTTGGTTCAACGTGTTGTCCTAATTATTCAGGCAACCAGCACGGACTGGTTGATTTCATCCAGCATGGTCTTTAGCCCCTGCTCACCGAACAACTCGATGCCGATGTTGGCAGCGTTCAGGATGGACAAGGGCGGGGCAAACAAGTCGTCTAGCGAGACTTTGCCTTTGACGAGACCACGGTTCTTGAGCAATGCGAGGTATTGCGCCTGTTCGGGCGCAAGGTTCTTGGCAACCAGCCATGCACGGAAGTTCTCATCCACGCGTTCTTCACGGCTCTTGATCTTGAGTATGCCTAGGGCATGGCGAATAAAGTCCACCAAATTGCCGCCCGGGTTACGGTAGGCACGGCGCAAGTTGTCTTCGTTGAAATAGCGCTGTGGCTGGTTAAGGTGTTGGGCGAGAGCGGTTTCTTCCTGCTCAGTCAACGGCTCGCCAGATCTCACCTTGGCGATGACCGGGTCGCTATCGGCCTCCTGCTGAATAGTCTGCTCCCACTCCATCACGTAGTCGCGTTTGTCGACTCTCTCACCGTCAGGGCCTACTTCGATGTAGTGAACGGCGTCGAGCCATTCGTCTTCCAGACCGAGTTCAATTAGCTCACGAGGTGTCTTGGGGCCACCTTGCGGTGGTTTCGTCGCGTAACCTCCCCCACCGCTTCCAGAGAAGACATCGCTGTCCGAATCGTTGAAATACTCGTGATTGCGAAAAAAGTCGTAAATGACAAACTTCTCTTTGCCGATATGCGGTGCGGTACGGGTGCCACGGCCACGCATTTGCTGGTAAAGGATAGGGCTGCGCACACGGCGGCACATCACCAAATGCAGAATCTCACGGCAATCAAAGCCAGTGTCGAGCATGCCGACGCTCACTGCAACCTGTGGCAAAGCTTCCTGCTTGAATCGGCGGATCATGTCGTCAGCATTGGCAACATCAGAAGTAATGACTTCGGCGTAACCCCCCTTGTGCTCGGGGTGCAGGTCATTGAGGTATTGCGCCAGACGCGCAGCGTGGTGCTTGGTAATCGCAAACACCACTGCCTTGCCGGGGCCGGTTTTCTGCCCGGGAGCCAGTCCCTTGAAGCTTGACCAGGCGAGACGATCGAACTCCTCCATCATCAGACGGTTGCTGGCCTCGTTGGTCCACTTGCGTTCGAACTCGGACGGGTCATAGTGCTCGTCGTCTACGTTCGCTCCTTCTGACACCAATGCGGTGATTCCGGTAGCGAACTTGTAGGGGGCGAGAAACCCCTCCTTGAATGCTTCTTGGATGGGATACGAGTAATCGGGCGCATCGTCCTTGCAGTGATAGAACTGAAACGTGTTGCGCTCGATGTAAATTGCCGGCGTAGCGGTCAGACCAATGTGCAGGGCATCAAAATAGGACAGAGCAGTCTGCCACGTACCGTAGATGGATCGATGACATTCGTCCATCACGACGCCATCAAAGTAGCCACTGGTGAATTCCTGGTAGCGGCCAATCATGGTCTGCAAAAGGCAAACGGTAATCTGTTTTTCCTGCCGTACCATCCCGGGCTTGAGCCAGTAGCTCGAATACCCGGGCAATAAATCTTGAATGGCTTCAATGGCCTGCTTGGCAAGTTGGTCACGGTCGACAAGGAACAGAATGCGCTCGGCATGGCCCGCCTGAATCAGGCGCTTGATGTAGAGCACGATCAGATCCGTCTTGCCGCAGCCCGTGGGCAGCTCGATGAGGAACCGGCGCTTGCCCAGTTCGACCGTGCGATCCAGGGCCTGCATCGCTTCCTTCTGGTAAGGACGCAGCGTACGAGTCTCACCTTGTCGCAAGTAGGTGTCAGGAATCGGAATAGTGGCCAGCGGCAGGCGCTCGGCGCGCATGTGAACCAGCCGTTCAAGATCACGGCGCGAGAAGAAGGAGTTGACGATGCGGGCGTCGTCATTCTGGTAGTCCCAGAAATAGATGAGCTCGCCGTTGGTGAGAAAGATAAAGGGCGCACCGATCTGCTTCGCATAGGGCAAGGCCTGCTGCTTGGCGACGTAGGGATGGATAGCCTGCTTCTTGGCTTCGACCACCGCTAATGGCCGGCCGCGTTGGTCGAGTAGCACGTAGTCGGCCCGACCCAAAAGTCCGGCTTCATAACTTGCCGTGGAGAGGATGGTGGCTTGTGAGCCCGACTCAGCTACTTCATATGCTGAGCCAGTCACTTTGACTTCAGTCAACACCTGCGACTTGTCCGCCGGATTCCAACCGGCCGCACGCAACTGATCATCGATCAGGATACGAGCGTCAGTTTCTTTGGTCCGGTCGGTCAATTTGAAAAATCTCTGTGGCGGTAGGAAAAGAATTCAAGCATGAACTTGTCAGCATGATATGTGCCAGCTAATTTGAAATCCCGTAGCGTTTCATCCAGTTCGTTAAAGTCTGATAATTGGGAAGGCCAAGTATACGTGTCGCCTGCGCCTTGTTGCCGTGTGCGGCAGACAGGGCTCTGCTGAGGTAATGCCTTGCCACCTCCGCGATGAGTCCTTGCAGGTCAACGCCTTCCTCAATGGGGCGGTCGAGGATGGTGTCGTGCTGTCCCTCGGCAGGCCCCAGGTCCAGAATGGAATCCTTCATGGTCGCAGCGCTGATGGCTTCCTCGTCGCTGCTCACGGTAGCCCGGTAAAGGGTGTTCTGCAGCTCGCGTACATTACCCGGCCAAACATGCTCAAGCATAATATTTTTTGCGGAAGCAGAAATTTTCTTATTAAATGGCTTGCCGTCTTTGGCGGCTTCCGAATTGATCCTGCTCATCAGCCTGTCGATCAGCAAGGATAGGTCGCCAGAACGCTCCCTTATGGGGGGCAACTTAAGGATGGCTACAGCAAGCCGGAAAAACAGATCCTCGCGGAAATTCCCTACTGCGACCTCCTTGGTCAGGCTGCGGTTGGTGGCGGCAATGATTCGCACATCAACTTTTCTGGGCGCGCTATCACCGACGCGGACAATCTCGCCCTCCTGTAGGGCGCGCAACAATTTGACCTGAACAGGTTTGGGCAACTCGCCGATTTCGTCCAGGAAGGGGTCTCCTCGTTTTCAGTGCAATAAGTGACGGTACGCAAAGCTAGCACTGGCGCGGGGGTGGTCTGGGTAGACCGTTGATTTCATTGACTTTCCTGTTCGCTTTGTAAACGGGTATGGTGGCCT
>Ga0209958_1000686_pt1 | contig 45677 bp, 39 predicted proteins | sample ThiBio_inoc_plan_FD_183942 | JGI IMG/M metagenome (GOLD analysis project Ga0209958, IMG submission 183942) | Wastewater bioreactor microbial communities from Cape Town, South Africa - Thiocy_inoc_plan (SPAdes) | ecosystem: Engineered > Bioremediation > Thiocyanate > Unclassified | place: South...
GTCCTTCGCCTTGGCGGTGTCCTGCACGCCGGGCAGTTGCACCACGACGCGGCTGGCGCCCTGCTGCTGGATGACGGGTTCGGCCACGCCGAGTTCGTTGACGCGGTTTCTGAGCGTGGTGATGTTTTGCTGCAGGGCGAATTCCTGCACCTTGGTTTGGGCTTCCGGTTTCAGGCGTGCGGTCAGGGTGAAGCCTTCGGCCTGGTCTTCGGGGCTGAAGGCGAGCTCGGCGAACACCGAGCCCAGCTTGTTTGCGGCCGCATCGCGCTGGTCGCGGGTCGCGAAGTGCACGGTAACGGCATTGCCTGCGCGGCTGATGCGCCCATAGCGGATCTTGTCGCTGCGCAGCTCGGTGCGGAAATCGTTCTGGTAACGGATGGCCGCTTTTTCCAGCGCGGCCTTCATGTCGACTTCGAGCAGGAAATGCACGCCGCCGCGCAAGTCCAGGCCGAGGTACATGGGCAGCGCATGGATCGACGACAGCCAGGGCGGCGAGGCCGACACCAGGTTGAGCGCCACGGTGTAGCGTTCGCCCAGGTTGTTTTGCAGCACGTCCTTGGCCTTGATCTGCACGTCGGTGCTGGCAAGCCGCACCTTGATGCTGTTGCCCGCCAGCTCCACCGCGTTGTAGGCCACCTGGGCAGCCTTCAGCGCGGATTCCACCTGTCCCAGCAGCGCGGTGTCGACCTTTTCGCTGGTGCGCACCGGCGAGACCTGCACCGCGGGCACTTCGCCGAAGAAGTTGGGCAGGGTGTAAAGGAATGCAACCACCAGCGTGATGCCGATGAGCACATATTTCCAGAGCGGGAAGCGGTTCATGTTTAGGTGAGGTGTTAGGCGTTAGGCGTTAGGCGTTAGGAGGGGAGGCGGGTTTGGTTTTCACCTGGCGCCTCACCCTTCACGCCTCACAGAGATTTGATCGTGCCCTTGGGCAGCAGGGTCTGCACCGACTGCTTCTGCACGTGAGTAATCACGCCGTCGGCGATTTCCAGCGACACGTAGTTGTCGCCGATCTTGGCAACCTTGCCGAGCTGGCCGCTGGCGGTGACGACTTCGTCGCCCTTGGCCAGTTCGGTCAGCATTTTCTTCTGCTCCTTGGCGCGCTTCATCTGCGGGCGGATGAGCATGAACCAGAACAGGACGAAGATGATGATCAGCGGCAGAAAGTCGGTGATGCCGGGGGTGGCCGATGCGGCGGTTTGCGCGTGGGCAAGTGAAATCATGGGTGACGCTCCAAATTAAAGGCGGTTTGCTGAAAAACCCGGCGATTCTACCATCCGCGTGTTTGCATCTCGTGAAACTGCGCCGCGAAGTCGGCAAAGCGATGGGTCTCGATGGCGGCCCGCATCCCGGCCATCAGCCGGTGGTAGTAATGCAGGTTGTGGATGGTGGCCAGCCGCGCGCCCAATATCTCATTGGCGCGGATCAGATGGTGCACGTAGGCGCGGCTGAAATGGGTGCAGGTGTGGCAGTCGCATTCGTCGTCGATCGGCGCGGTGTCGGTTTTCCAGCGTGCGTTGCGGATGCGCATTTCGCCGCGCCGGGTGAACAGGATGCCGTGGCGCGCGTTGCGGGTCGGCAGCACGCAGTCGAACTGGTCGATCCCCTGGCCGACCGCGAACACCAGATCCGATGGCGTGCCGACGCCCATCAGGTAGCGCGGCTTGCCGGCCGGCAGTTGCGGCGCGGTGTGGGCGAGGATGCGCGCCATGTCGTCCTTGGGTTCGCCGACGCTCAGGCCGCCGATGGCGTAGCCGTCGAAGTCCATGCCGATCAGTTCGCGTGCCGACTCGTCGCGCAAATCCTCGTACATGCCGCCCTGCACGATGCCATACAGCGCGTTGGGGTTGCCGGCGTGCGCCGCTTTCGAGCGCGCCGCCCAGCGCAGCGAGAGCCGCATCGAGTCGGCGGCCTCGCGCTCGGTGGCGGGATAGGGCGTGCATTCGTCGAAAATCATCACGATGTCGGAGTTCAGCGTGCGCTGGATCTGCATCGAGATTTCCGGGGTGAGAAACAGCTTGTCGCCGTTGATCGGCGAGGCGAATTTCACCCCTTCTTCGGTGATCTTCCTGAGCTTGCCGAGGCTGAACACCTGGAACCCGCCCGAGTCGGTAAGGATCGGCTTGTCCCAGCCCATGAAGCGGTGCAGTCCGCCGAAGCGCTCGATCACGTCCAGGCCGGGGCGCAGCCACAGATGGAAGGTGTTGGAGAGCACCATTTCGAAGCCGGTTTCGGTAAGCTCGGCCGGCGCCATCGCCTTCACCGTGCCGTAGGTGCCTACCGGCATGAAGACGGGCGTCTGCACGGTGCCGTGCGCGAGGTGGAGCTGGCCGCGGCGTGCGCCGCCGTCGGTGGCGAGGAGGTCGAATTTCATTCGGATGGGCGTTTTTCCAGAAACATCGCGTCGCCGTAGCTGAAGAAGCGGTAGTGCTCCCTGACGGCATGGGCGTAGGCCGCGCGGATGGCGTCCAGCCCGGCGAACGCGGAGACCAGCATCAGCAGCGTGGATTTGGGGAGATGGAAGTTGGTGATGAGCGCGTCGACCACCCGGAAGCGATAACCCGGGGTGATGAAGATGTCGGTTTCGCCCGACCCTGCATGCAGTTTGCCCGCTTGTGCCGCGGCTTCCAGCGCGCGCAGGCTGGTGGTGCCCACCGCCACCACGCGGCCGCCGCGGGCGCGCGTTTCGGCAATCGCCGCCACCGCCGCGTCCGGGATCGTGTAACGCTCGCTATGCATCTTGTGGTCGGCAATGGCGTCCACCCGCACCGGCTGGAAGGTGCCGGCGCCCACGTGCAGCGTCACCTGCGCCGTGCGGACCCCCTGAGCGCGCAAGGCGTCCAGCATTGCGGCATCGAAATGCAGTCCGGCGGTGGGGGCCGCCACCGCGCCGGGTGCGTTCGCGTACACGGTCTGGTAGCGCGCCTCGTCGTCGGCCGTCGGCGTATGTTCGATGTAGGGCGGCAGCGGCAACTGGCCGAGCCGGTCCAGCACATCCAGCACCGGGCGCGAAAAGCGCAGCCGGGTCAGGTCGTCCTGCCGCGCCAGCACCTCTGCCGCCACGTCATCGGCGAGGCGAATCCGCGACCCCGGCCTGGGCGCGTGGCTGGCCCGGATGAAGGCCAGAGCATCGCGTTCATCCAGCACCCGCTCCACCAGCAGCTCGACCTTGCCTCCGCTTTCCTTGTGGCCGAACAGCCGCGCCTTGATCACGCGCGTATCGTTCATCACCAGCAGATCGTCGGGGCGCAGCAGGGCGGGCAAATCGCAAAATCGGCGGTCGTGCAGCGTGCCGGATGCCTCGACGTGCAGCAGCCGGCTGCCGCCGCGCAGCGCGGGCGGAAACTGAGCAATCAGTTCATCGGGCAGGTCGAAATCGAAATCGGCAACATGCATGGGGCGCGATTATAGCCGTCGCCTTGCGGCAGGCTGCCCGATTCGGCGATAATGCGCGGCTTCTGTCGCCGGCCGCATCCGCGTTCGGCTTCCCTGCCGGGATGGCGGAATCGGTAGACGCAGCGGATTCAAAAGCCTTTGCGCTATACTTATGTAATGCCCGTAGTTATTGGGTTTTATATAAATTCACAATAATCCGTGTGAATTTGTTTAGGGACAAAGAGGTTTTTTGAAAGGGCAAAATGGCCACACCGAGGAAACTTTCCAACGGCACATGGCGGGTGCAAATAATCAGAAAAGGTTTGCCGAAATTCGACAGGGTTGTCAATTCCGAAGAAGAAGCATGGACCCTGATACGAGAGGCCGAGGTTGACTTGTCGAAGCGCAAGGCAGCCATCGCAGTACAGACATCCGTGTCTGCTGATGGAGTCAAAACAGTAAGGGACGCGTGGGCGGGGTACAAGGGTAGCGTTAGGTTCGATGAGAAGGCAGACAAGACCAAATCACGGGAGGTTTCCGCTTCTATTCCTGTGCTTCGAATCCTTGGTGACTATGCCCTGCATGCGCTCACAGTTATGGACATCCAGCACTACGTGGACACAAGGCGTAGGGAAAAAAACCAACACGGCAAAAAACTTAGCGGAGACTCAATTCGCATTGAAAAAAGCACTCTAAGTGCAATGCTTTCGTGGGCCAAGAAACGTGGTTATATCCAGGCTAATGTTGCGTACTCTGCGCGTGACCTGGAGATGCCTAAATGCCATGGCCGAGAGGTGCGAATCACAATGCGCCAGGAACTCGAGATGTACCGGCTAGCAGAGGAACGTAGCGAGCGCGCTAATGAGTCATTCCCAGTTTGGCTGCGCTTCGGATTTGCAACTGGAACGCGTCCCGGGGAGTCTGCGAAAATCAAAGTGGCATGGCTAAATCTGGAGCGCGGCGAGGTTCATCTGCCTAGGCAATCGCACAAAAATCGCAGGCCCCGCGTGATTATTTTGGTAGGGGACATGCTTGAGCGAGTGAAGCGTCAGGCTGAGCGTGCAGCGCTGGCCGGTAGCCCTTACTTGTTCTGGTCAATTTCTACGAAGGATGGCTCATTCCAGCCACTGTACTACGACAAAGCCTGGGCAGTAATCAGGGATGCTGTAGGCCTTCCGAGCGAGGCGGTTCCGCACTCCATGCGACACGAAAAAATCAGCCGCCTTTTTGAGACGACGGATTTTTCAGACAGTGTGATTGCAGCCCTTGTTGGCGACGTAGATACGAACAGCCTGAAGCCATACAAGCATCTGCGTTCGAGCGCTCTTCGCGAACGAGTGGAGGACCACATGGCTGGCCTGCGTGAAAAATTGGAGGCCCTAGAGAAAGGGAACGTTACTGACGGCGCAGTGCAGCAAGCGGTGCTGGATGCGATTATCTCGCTCAAGCACGGCAACGCTGATGCAGCAGAACAGGCTCTTGCAAGCGTAGGCAAGAGGGCCAGGAAAGTACGCGGGCTCCCGCTCAGCATAGTTAAGTAAGGAGAAATCTATGGAAACTGAACACCTGATTCCTACCGAATGCGACGGCACTACCGAAAAGAGCAAAATTTCTCAGAATGTCCGGGAAACGGTCGAATACATCGAGGCCATGTCTGACCCAGAACGCAAGAAACTGATGGACACCATGGCTGAATTGGCAGCCATAGGCCAGAAACATATCATCGACAAAAATTGGTAGAATGCCGGCCTCTGCCCGGATGGCGAAATAGGTAGACGCAGTAGATTCAAAATCTGCCGGCCGTGAGGTCATGCCGGTTCGATTCCGGCTCCGGGCACCACACCATTCAAAACTAACCCCGCGAAAGCGGGGTTTTCTTTTACGCTGTCCTGTTGGGCGATGGCTATGGCTAGGGTCAGACAGGCATCGCAGCTTCTAAGGAAGACTTATTCCGTAGAGCCGTTGGTACATTGTGAGTGCGTAAGAGTCGGTCATGCCGGACACGCTGTCTGTAACAGCATGTAGCCTTTCCCGATAATCCATCCCGTGGTTCCAGCAGCCTTCTGGCATCAGGCCAGTAATAGTTTGGCTTCGCGGGGACATTTTGTCGCCATTGGAGGCTGCGTCATGAACGGCATCCAAAAATGATTCAAGCAGGCCGCCAATAACCCTGAAGCCACAGGCCTCAATCTCAATGACAGGCCTGACGCCATAGACCTTTTTTTGAGCAAGCGTTTTGAATGCCTTGAACCCGGCTGCCAGGGGAATGTGTTCCAGCAGTTCAGAATCGTATTCCCCAGACAGCAACTCCTTTTCCTTGTCCAGAAAGACCGCGACAACCTGTTCAATTGCGATACCAATGGCCTTGGCGCGCAGAAATTCCACCCGCTGTTTATCTGAGGTCATGGTCTCCAGCCGGGCCAGTGATGAACCGTCAAGGACAGCCTCGAATAGGGGCTTAACCTCAGAGTAAGCTAAGTGCCCTGACCTGAATCCGTCTTCTACATCCATGATGCGGTAGCAGATATCATCTGCCGCCTCAACCAAGAAGGCCAACGGATGGCGATGCCAAGCCTGCAATGTCCCCTTGCGTATCAACCCCAACTCATTTGCGAGCTCCTCAAAGCGCGGCTGGTCCTGTTGGACAAAACCGAACTTCTTCCCACTGATACCCCCGGCCTTAGCCTTATCAACATCTGACGCCCGAGGGTATTTTGTATAGGCACCAAGCACCGCACAGGTTAACTGCATGCCACCGTCTTGGCTGGAAAATTGCAGCCGAGTCAGGACCCGGAACCCTTGGGCATTGCCCTCGAATTTTTCGAAGTCGGCCCTCGTCTGTTTGCTTAGCGCTTTATCACCGAGATAGCTCTGGCCCTTTTCAGACCGACAAAACCAATCCTGTATTGCTGATTCGCCTGCGTGACCAAAAGGCGGGTTACCAATATCGTGCGCCAAGCACGCAGTAGCCACGATGATGCCAAAATCACCGGCTGTAATTCCTCGCTTTTCCAATTCAGGGTGACGTTTGATGATTTCATCGCCCACCATTACCCCAAGTGAGCGGCCAACTGAGGAAACCTCCAAGCTGTGGGTCAAACGGGTGCGAACGTAATCGCTCTTCGCCAGAGGGAAGACTTGAGTTTTATCCTGAAGGCGCCGGAAGGCCGAAGAAAACAGAATGCGGTCATAGTCTCGCTGGAAAGGTGAACGTGGACCGCCAATCGTGTCCTCAGGCTTTTCCAGACGTCCTATGCGCTTTGCGTTTATCAGCTTGGTCCATTCCATTGCAGATATCTCACTATTAATTATTTGACTTGGGCACGTTTGGCCTTGCTCCAACCGAATGGTTAGGGCTGCTGCGGCTCTGGTGGGCGAACCCGATACAGGGTGCGAAAGGCGCCGTTGGTTAGCGGCTCGTCGTAAACATCAAAGATTTCGCAGGCGATGAGCAGTTTCTTGAGCGTGTTGAATCCATAGCGCTCCTTGAGGTTCCGTATGTCGTCCGGCAAGTTCTGGTTTGCCAACTTCCCTGCATGCGATAGATAAGTCCACCCGTCCGTCCGATGAATTCGGCTGGTTACTTCACGAAATAATTCGACAAGTGGGCTGGCTTGTAACCACATCAGTTCGTCCTGCCGCTGGTATTCCTCGCTCGAAATGAAGTTGTGCAGCAATTGCCGAGTCGATTGCATGCGATTGGCGGTATCACGTAGATGCTTATGCATCGGCAACACCTTCTCTCGCTGAGCGTCCAAGTAGAGTAGAGCCTCTCCTAGCTTATCGGCAGACTCAGGTTGCCAACGTGGGAGGAAATGGTGCACCAGTTCGTTGCGCTCATCTGTCATGAGCTTAAGGTCACTGCGCATGGACTCCACGAACTCGGCGTTTCCGGAGACACGGAATGAAAAAGACATCCAAGGAACGTCTGGATTTTCTTCATCTAGCGTCTCCACACCAGCGTCCTGCAATACATCAGTCCCGTATTTGTCCACCAGATTGCCAAGCATCTGCTTGTTGACTAACTCCGCTCGCTTTTTGTGCCTTGATTGGAAATTTTCTAAGGTGCCATCACCAGCATGGTTTGCCAGCAGGAATTTCAATAACGCCTCTATCTGCTGGAAAAGCAGAAGGTTTCGGCCAACTCGGCGAAGCACCTCGGCTTTAGTCGATTCGAGGTGAGATTGGGTTTGGTCGTCCATTAATGAAGCCGGTGCTAGAAAGCGTTCCTTAAATTGAAGCGGCTGCTAGGGAAACGAAAACCGCCGGTGCGTCATCGAGGCGTTTTCGTTCGCTTTCAACTGCTTTCGAAAACTTGCTGACCGACATACGCCTTGAGTCGAGAAACTCGAGATGCGCAGCTGTCGCCTGCAGCACCTCATTCCGGGCTGCCAGGCTATTTGCCATATCAATGGTTTTGACGGGGACTCCACGTAACTGTGGCAGCCGGTTGGCAAGGCTATCTTATCGCTCTCAATCAGCTGGTCAACGATTAGCAGACTTTTACTCTAGCCTAAAGTTGTTTCTGCCCACGTATTTGCCCAACCAGACAGAGTGAACAATGTCATCAAGAAGGCCCTGTGCGGCCTGTGGCATGCTGTTTGTGCCCAGGCCCCAAATCCGCAATCAGCTGTTCTGTTCCAATCCAAAGTGCCAGCGAGAGCGACGCCGACGCAAACAGGCCGAGACGCGCGCAAACAATCCTGACCGTCGCGCTAATGATGCTCAGTACTATCGGGACTGGGTGGCCAAGAACCCAGACTACTGGAAGAACTACAGAGCCAGTCACCCCGAATACGCGGAACGCAATCGCATTCAACAAACACGACGCAATAAAGACCGAAAAAATCCGGTAATTGCAAAGGATGACGTGTGGCCCTCGAATCCCTTTGCCGGCGGGCTTTACCACCTGACACCCGTGACAGCGCACCTGATTGCAAATGAAGCTGTGTGGATTGTCGAAATCACCGTCCTGTCTGGTCCTACCGGGTTTTGAGGCGATGATTGCAAAGTGAGGCCCTAATGTTCCCAAGTCTCAATTGTTGGTAACGTCCCAGACCCTCGGGCTCGGTTAGTGCAGGGTGTCGCCTTATCCAATTCCTGTCCTTCCAGGATGGGAAGAAGACGTTCAGGTGGATATCTGTCACCGAGGAATCGTGTGACCTTCCAAAGGACGTTTCAGCATGGAACAGGAAGAGCAAACCACAGGGTCAGTGCAGGTCTCCGAACTTTGCGCGGCGGAGTATGTCCGCATGTCCACGGAACACCAGCAATACTCGACCCAGAACCAAGCCGACAAAATCCGCGAGTACGCCGCCCGGCGCGGCATCCAAATCGTTCGAACGTACACCGACGAAGGCAAGAGCGGGCTGAATATCGGAGGTCGTAGTGGTCTGCAGAAGCTTATACAAGACGTTGAATCCGGGCAGACGGATTTCAAAATCATCCTCGTCTACGACGTCAGCCGCTGGGGGCGATTCCAGAACGCGGACGAGAGTGCGTATTACGAGTACCTCTGCCACCGCGCTGGCATTCAGGTGGCCTACTGTGCTGAGCAGTTCGAGAACGACGGCTCACCGGTCTCAACAATCGTCAAAGGTGTGAAGCGCGCGATGGCCGGCGAGTACAGCCGAGAGCTCTCCGCAAAGGTCTTTGCCGGCCAATGCCGCCTTATCGAGTTGGGATATCGCCAGGGCGGGCCTGCTGGCTACGGCTTGCGGCGCGTCCTCATCGACCAGCAAGGCTCGGTCAAGACCGAGTTGTCCCGCGGTGAGCACAAGAGTCTGCAAACCGACCGGGTCATCCTCACGCCAGGACCGGATGAGGAAGTGGCCGTCGTTAATCAGATGTACCGCTGGTTTGTTGAAGATGGGCTGACAGAGTCTCAGATTGCTGCGCGTCTTAATACCCAGGGCATTCGCACTGACCTCGGCCGCGAGTGGACACGTGCCACAGTCAACGAAGTGCTCACGAACGAGAAATACATCGGCAACAACGTATATAACCGGATTTCGTTCAAGCTCAAGAAAGCCCGCGTGGCCAACCCCCCGGATATGTGGATTAAGAAGGAACAGGCGTTTGAGGCCATTGTCTCGCCGGAGATTTACTACACCGCACAGGGGATTTTTCGGGCGCGTTCACGGCGCTACTCGGACGATGAATTGCTCGACCGCTTGCGCAATCTCTACAAGACGCGTGGCTATCTGTCTGGCCTCGTGATTAATGAGACCGATGGCATGCCATGTTCCGGCATCTACGCCCACCGTTTCGGCGGCCTCATCCGGGCCTACCAGATGGTCGGCTTCACCCCCGACCGGGATTACCGCTACCTGGAGGTGAACCAGGTTCTGCGGCGCCTCCATCCCGCCGTCATTGCTGAGACCGAGGCCAAGATTGCCGAGATTGGCGGGGAGGTGGTGCGGGACCCTGCTACTGACCTATTGGGCGTAAACGGGGAATTCAGCGTTTCGCTTGTTCTAGCGCGCTGCCATGCCACGCCGGCAGGGAGTCGTCGCTGGAAAGTGCGCTTCGATACTAGCTTGTGTCCAGACATCACCGTCGCCGTTCGCCTCGACTATGGCAACCAGGCTGCCCTGGATTATTACCTACTGCCCCGATTGGATTTTGGCCAGACGCGTATCTGTCTCGCGGAAAATAATGCTTTTGAGTTGGATAGCTACCGCTGCGACACGCTGGATTACCTCTACGGGATGGCGGAGCGCTTCCGCATTAGGCGGGCCGCATGAAGCCTGCACATCGCAACAGCACGCTCAAAATTCTGCCCGTCGCCCACATCAGGGTGCTCAACCCGCGGGAGCGCAATCAGCGAGTCTATGACGGCATCGTCGAGAACATCAAAACCGTTGGGCTCAAGAAGCCAGTTATCGTCACGCCGCGCCAAGCAGATGGCGAGGAATACTATCTCTTGGTATGCGGCGAAGGCCGCCTGAATGCCTTGCGCACCTTGGGCGAGGAAAACATCCCGGCCTTGGTGGTCGAGGTGAGTGATGAGGAAGCGTTCATCATGAGCCTCGTAGAAAACATCGCTCGTCGCCAGTATCGCCCGTTGGAAATTCTCTCCAGCATTCGGCAGCTGTTCGACAAGGGCTATAGCCCATCCGAAATCAGCACCAAGACCGGCCTGACGTCGACTTATGTGTCCGGTATCTTGAGTCTGCTCAAGCAAGGGGAAGAGCGTCTGCTCGTTGCTGTGGAGAAAGGCACGGTTCCCCTTAACACTGCCTTGGACATTGTCGCGGCCGGTGACAACGACCGCGAGCTTCAATCCGCCATGCAGGACGCCTACGAAGCCGGGACGCTGCGTGGCAAGAAGCTGCAGCTCACGCGCCGCATCATCGAACGGCGACGTACGCTCGGGGCCTCCATCAGCCGCCGGGCGCGGCGTAAATCGGTCGATGTCACAAAGTCGAGTCTGGTCAGGGTGTACGAACGTGAGGTGGAGCGGAAGAAGCTGACGCTCAAAAAGTCCGACCTGACCCAGCAGCGGCTGCTATTCGTTGCCCGCGCCCTGCGCCAGCTTCTGGTCGATGAGAATTTTGTGAACCTGTTGCGCGCGGAACGGCTAGATGTGATGCCGAAGTACCTCGCTGACCGCGTCTGGCCGGAGAAGGTGGCGCGATGAACCAGGTTCCCTTGGCCTTTTCACCAAAGGTGATGACGGTGCCGTTGGCCAATATCCTGCCGTCGCGCATATTGCCGGCGTCTGTCCCCGGCTCGGTCAAATACACCCAAATCCGCTGTTCCATCGAGGACGTCGGCGTCATTGAACCTTTGTCGGTAGCTATCTCGGACTCGGATACTGGCCAATACTTGTTGCTAGATGGGCATGTACGGCTGATGGCGATGCAGGAACTGGGCTTTGAGCAGGCCCCCTGCCTGCTGGCGAACGACGATGAGGCGTACACGTACAACAGCAAAATCAACCGGCTATCCACCCTTCAGGAAACCCGCATGCTTCAAGAGGCCGTCAACAAAGGGGTTTCGATGGAGCATCTCGCACGCGCACTGAACGTGGACGTCAGCCATGTCCTGAAAAAGCTCAACTTGCTGGAGGGCATCTGCCCGGAAGCAGTGAAGCTTCTCAAGGACAGACAGTTCTCGGTCGAGATTGCGCGCGTGCTTCGGAAAATGAAACCCACCCGCCAGGTCGAATGCATCGAGCTCATGCTGTCAGCGAACAGCCTGACCATGAACTACGCTGAAGCGCTGCTGGCGGCTACACCTGTCGAGATGCTGTTGGCCGGTACAAAACCAGCCTCGATGAAAGGGGTGACAGCTGAGCAAATGGCCCGTATGGAGCGGGAGATGGCCAGTCTCCAAGGGCAGTACAAGCTCATCGAAGAGAACTACGCGGAGGATGTGCTGAATCTGGTCCTGGCCCAGGGGTATCTGGCGAAGCTGCTGGAGAACGACGCTGTGAAGCGCTACGTCACACAGCAAAACCCAGAAATCTATGAACAGCTCAAGTTGATTGTCGAACTGAACTCGCTCGACCAGTCCTGATTCAGGGTGCTCTTTAACAATTCGGATGATTGGTTCGGAGAGGCTGCAGGCGTGGGGCGGGCGGACAGCCTCTTCCGAACGTTTCTTGGCGGGAATTTATGGTTCAACCCGACAACGAAGCGCACTGAACTGAGGGCTGAGGAATTATTTCTGGAGTAGTCCTTAGCGGCTATGCTTCAACAAGCAACAGGGCGTTGAGCAGGTTGAGCTCATTCGACGCCATGAAGTACCTGTCATCAAAAACCACATCGAACTTCAAAGGATTCGTCTGTCCAACTCCTGCAACCCAGGGCATCCCATCGTAACGAGGTATGGCCGGCATGACGGCATTGGATGCCGACAGAGCCCGCCCTAAGGCCTCTCGCCACATCTCGGGTTCCTGCAATCCCTTGGGTTTGTCATCATGCATACGCACTGGACGAACAAACTGGGCATAGGCGGTCGGCAGCGCTATCCAGGTGTTGGGCGATTTCAGCGACTTCAAAGTGCTGAACTCGTTTGCAGCCCCGGGTTTGTCACGGGCCAGCAATCGCTGCAAGTTTGCAGCAGGAATTCTCAGACTGCTTGGCAGCGCTGTGTTCTGGTCGATGTCCTTGAGTTGCATATACAGCTCACGTGACATTTGGTCCACGCTGGTTCGATGCCCCTCAAACGAGAACACCTCCTGCTTGTCGAAATCTGCCCAGCTCTCCAGAACCATCGGCCCGGCGAAATAGATGTTGGACGGCATCGACGGCCGGCCTTCCTTTTCGGACAGGAGGGGCACCAGGGCACTGGACGCCAGGTCAAAAAACTCCCGGGCTTCCTCGGGCTTCACGAAGGTGGAGCCATCTGAGTTTTTCTTGGCCAAACCTTGAAGCCGGAATCGACTGAACAGCTCGTAACAATTCGTCCTGGCCGTGGCTACAAGACCGGACAACTCGGCGTTGCTATGGCCTCTGATGAACGTGTCGGCTTCAGCGAGGAACTGGGTAACGTACTGGGACATCAGGCTGAGCAGTTCATCCAGACCGACAGCCCCCACCGGAACCAAGGCTAGGCTCTGCCGCAACCCGGCATCACCCGTGATGCGGGTAAAGATGGTTGCCCGCAGCATGACCAGCAGTGTCATCAAGTCGAGGGATTGGCGCAGCCACTGGCGCTTGTCCAAGGCCTCTTCATGAATCAGGAAATCGTCGACCAGCATGACCAGTTGGCGCGGAACGTTGTCGCCTGAAACTTCCTTGCCGTGTTCATTGCGATACATCCCGCGGCCACGGTAAATGAGCTGGGCGATTTCCATCAGTGCTGATTCAATGTTGAATCGTGGCACGGACGCGATAATCCAGTCCGTTTTCGGGAAGGACACCCCTCGCGCACCCGACGAGGTCATCAGAAACACCTTGATGGTGTCGCGCGTTTCTTCCTCAATCAGCTTCTTTCGCGTTGACCCCGGAACAGACGAGTCCAGTATTCGAACGTTATCGCGGTTCAAGCCAAGGTCCGACTCGTCTTTTAGTATTTCCCGCAGGTCTCGTAGAAAGAGCTTGTCTTGGGCAAAGTAAATGACCTGGTTTGCACCTGCAGCGACCGCTTTGCGGATTTCGGCTGCCGCGTTGTTCAGCAGGGTTTCGTCGGCGACGCGTCGCACGGCTTGGCGGGCTGTTTCCATCAGGCCGGGCTGCTTTTCAGCGACGCGCACGGACGACAGATTCACCCGATAGCGTATGTTCAGCGCACTGGCAGGATAGCTGTTGGTCATGACGTGAAGCACTTTTGGCTTGCCGGCTCCCACCAACGGAACGCGCGTAACGGCCAGGGAGAAAGGCTTTGACCCGTGTGACTTCGACACCAGCACCTTGTCGGGCGTGTTGTTCCCCGCATTGAGGTAGCGATTCAGCACCACCTCGTTGCCGAGTGAGGCGTCGGACATCACCAGAATCACGGTGAATGGGGAGTCGTCGTCGCCGAATGGCTCGATGAACTCCTTTTTCAGCCATTGCGCCACGGCGTGGACAAAAGGTGCGCCGGCGCCATCGCCGGCGAGCTCATCCACCATGACGACAACCGTTGGCATCCGTTCGGCAAACTGCCGGCGCTCCTCCGTCTTGGCGCGGCCTTCACGGGTTTCGCGAAACAGCTGGGACAGCGATTCAATGGTGTTCCGCCCATTACCTTTTTCGCGGAATCCCTGGAGCGCGGCGGTCAATACAGCCCGGTTTACGCCTGGATTCAAAGTCAGGAGCTCACGGGTCGTCGAAGACATCGCCGACAGGACGCCCAGCAGAGAACGCTCCTCAACCATGTCTTCGTTTTCAGAAAGCGTGGTCTTGGCGAGGCGGGAGCCGGCATGCCGCTTCTCGATTTCGTGCTCATCCTCAGGCGACAGGACTAATACGCTGCTGCGCTGCGGGCGCACCAGGTCTTGCACCCCGTCGGCGATAACGGCGCCGTCGATATGCCGTTTCTCGGCCTTGCCTTCTTCAACCAACGCACGGTGGTATCGCTCGGCAGCCGAGATGATTTGTGCGTTAGTGGTGACCGTCAGGATGCCGGATGGCTCGCCGTTTTTGCGTGCCAGCTTCTCCGTAACGTCGCGATTGATGACGACCCGTGGGCTGACATACAGGAATAGGTAGCCGGACTGCTGCTTCGCCAGATAGCGCGTCACAGCAGTGGTTTTGCCGATGCCGGGATTGCCTTCCAGGGCAAGGACGTTGAGCTTGCCCGGTTCGGCGGCATTCATGCCGGCCACAATCGCTGCGGCATGAAGGTCTCGCAGCGCAATGGTAGCGCTCCCAGGGCGTAATTCGTCCAGTGCCTGGCCAATCGCCTCCTTGGCGGGGCTTCCCAGATATTCGTCCAGCTCTGGGTCATCCTCGACAAGCGCAACTGCCTGGTCCTTGGCGTATTGCTGCATCGGGTTGGCAAACCCGGGTACGCTTTCCTCAAACTCCAGGTGATAGTCCTCGCCGGGCTTGGGCATCTCGCGTAATCCCTTCAGGCCGGCGCGCAGGGCCTTGGGAAGCCTGGTCAGAATTTGCTGGAAGACCTCCTCAATCTTATTGGCCAATTCCGCCTCATCTCCATCGGACACCTTTACTGCCCGCCGATAGGCGGTTCCCATTTGCTGCATCAAGGCGAAGCGCGGGTCCTTCGTGGCACCGGGCACGTAGCGGGCAGCGAGGCTTTCAAGGCCATTGGGTGTGATGGCCAGCGCCCTCACCACACATGGCTTCGTCAGCAAGCGATGGGTTTCGAGGAGCCGAACGGTCGATTCCGTATACCCGGAAGCCTGGCAGAGCTTATAAAAAGGCTTGTTGTCAGACGTCAGCGCGCCGAGATGGGACTTAATGTCCTCGGAAAGCTCAAAGGTCTCCTCCTGGATTTCGGCAGACACACGGGCAAATACGCTGCGCGAATCCACCAAACGGCGGTGCCGCATCAACTCGTCGAGATGGGCGTCTTCCTCGCGGAAATCCCCCACGCTGGAAGGCATGTCGTAGGAATATTCCTGGACCAGCAGGTGGTCTTCCTTGTGGTTGCCCGACAACCACAACAGGAAATCCGCTCGCGCCGGCATGCCCTTGTCGGCGAGCCCTGGGTCGACCTTTCCGCCAAGGCCCAGCAGATTGTGGAGTTCGGAGCAGGCCTTGTCGCGCTCAGCCTCATAATCAGCGGGGCCCGGAAGGGTTAAAGGACACCAGAGCGCGCGAACGGATAGCGCCTTGTTTTCTAGAGGCTGGGTCAAGCGCTTCAGGTACTCGCGCATTGCCGTATAGCCCAGCCCGTAGGCGACCGCCGACATATGCTGCAATGCAGAGTGGGTCTGCTCCTTGACCGTTTCGTCGATGATGTCCAGTTCGCGAACCAGGGCACGTTGAACATGGCTGACCTTGGTGTCGCGCCATGGCCGCAGATGAGGGTCGTCCAGCTGGATGAGCTCGTAATCGGCAAGACACCCAAGTACGCCGCGCTTCACAAAGATTTCGTAGGCCTGGCCCCAAATCACGGCCTGCTGCTGGAATGTCAGCTCGTCCATCAGGCTTCCTTGTTCTTATGCAGGACCTTGGTCACGTGAGCCAGCAGAGCGGGGAAAGACAGAAGCACCGAACCCTTGCCCCGACGCTGCATCACTTCCAGCTCCCCAGCGGCCGCGGCAGTCCCGGGCATGGCCCACCCAAACGGGTCGAGCACCGGCAGCACTTGGGATTTAGAGGCAGCGCGTTCGCTTTCCAGGTAGTGAATGCCACGCAACACCCCCAGGATGGATTCACGGACAGCCTTGCCCTGGGGTGTCGTACCGAGCATGTTTTGGCGGACAGTTTCGCTCCATTCAAGGTCGGACAGCCGCTGCTCAATATCGAAGAAGTAAGTACAGAAGCCGGACTGCGGCCGGCCATCTTCCGAAATGACGGCCAAGGTGGCAAAGGTGTATATCGGCTGAAGCCCCCGTATCAGTTCGCGTTCGGCCTGTTCATACATCCGCTGGTGGTCGGCAAATGTCACAACCTCAAACGCGCTCTCGGAGGCACTCCGGGTATGCAGGCGTGTCGCGGGGAACACGTCCCGACGCAGCGGGTATAGATAGACGTCGGGAAACCTGGCCGAGGCAGCTTCGAGGAACTCATGCGTGCCGTGGGGGGAGTGTCTTTCAGCCGCACGGCCAATGTGCCTGTTGCCATAGTGGTGAGACAACAAAACGATGTGCTGATAGCCCAAAGAGCGCAGGCGGGCTATCTCTTCCAGAATGAGCTCTGGCTCACGGAAGGACTTTCGGTTGTCGACCAACCGGGATTGCATGTGCTCTGCGCGGAGCGTCATGGCATCTCCAACACGGTCGGCGCAGAAGGTCCGCGAGATAAACAGGAATCCATCAGCATCCGGGTGTTGCGGATGCACGTCGCATGGACGTGTGACATAGGACAGCACGGCAACCTTGTCGAGGCTGCCGCCCACCTGTGTCATCATGGGGAAGCTGCCTTGCATCGCCAGCAAGGAATTGCGTTTCCTGAACTGGACCGTACTGGCATTTCCCTGGGTGTGGAAGCCCTGCATTTTGACGAGCAGTTCACGGCTCAGCGCACGCTCAATCGCCTGGCACGCTGCATAAACGGCCGCATTGCCGTTAGTCGGGTCGGATTCCTTGCCTCCAGGCTGCAGCCGAATCAAATACATCGCCAGATTTTCCAGGCCGGCAATGGCTCGACTTCGGCGTATGAATGTCCAAAGGGCAAGGTAGGTGAGCAGCGCAAAGGCAGCGCAGCCGGCTGTGCGAAGCTGCTCAGCCGAGGCCTTTTCGTCACCCGACACGCCCCCCTTCAACGTTAAGGAGCGGACGTCGTATTCGATGTCGACGCCGCAGCCCGCATCAAAACTCAGGGCCATAGCATCCGCGGGTCGCCGGGGTTCGCCCTTGGGCTGAATCAGGGGGGTGAAGCGAACCGGCAGCACGGGCTGCTCCAGATTGCGCACCATCCGGACTTCATGGCGCTCACCTGTAGGGGTGAGGGAGCGCTCCATCAAATGCGTTTCCACTTTATATGAGGCCAGCGCGCGCACTTCGCTCGGCGTCTCCGTAATGGTCAGATGCTGGAACCACGCAATGTTGTCGTTGCCGGAGTCGTTCCTGACCAATATCTCCGTGCTCTTCGACGACATCGCCCGCAAGGCGGCCCAGTCAATGACGCTCTGGTGAACCGCCACGAAAAACTTGTCAGCCACGCGGTTCGCGGCATCCACGAGTTTTGTGGACTTGCTCTGCAGGACGCGAATCAGCGCTTTCGAGAGGCCGGTCATAACTGATTCCCGCGCCCTCAGCTCGGCGATGAGCTTGCGTATCGCGGCAACCGGGTTGTCTTTCAGCTCGGCGGCAATTTGCTTGGCCAAGGTGTCGATAGGCTCGACAGTCGGCGCCTCCATCGAGTCGGGAATGACCAGCCGCAAAAAAACCAGCCTGGCAATCGATTGGCCGGCAGCGACATCGGGCCCGGGGCTTTCCAGAAGCCACTCCTCAATTCGGTCCAGCCTAGTGGCGAATGCGGATTTTCCCGTCTCAGGGTTGTTACCGTTTACCCGGAACCGATATGACACCTCCCGCTTTGTCGCGAATCCGTTTTCGGGGTCGACGCGCGCTTCAAACAGTTGAACCGACCACTCGGCCCATACAGGCAGGCAAGTAAAGAAGGTTGCTTTGCGTATCTGGTCTGCGAGGTCGATATTGCTGCGTTGGCCATAGACGGTGCTGACTTCCAGGGGCATCGCCTTGCCGGACGAGCTAGCGTAGGCCTTGAATGCTTCAAGCACGCGGCTGACGTAGGCATCCAGCCCGGGCTTGTTGGAGTGCTGTGCGACGGCCTCCATCAACTTGAATGTCACCTGGAGCCGGACGCGCGACAGTGCTTCGTCGTCGAGGAAGTCCAGGAAACGGCGAATCTGACTGCCAGGCTGCTCCCGTTGGGCGCGGAGACTGCTGATGATGGGCTCTATCTCATCATCGTCGAAGTCATCCTTCCTGAGTCGATTCTTGATGCCGTCCGTCAAGCGGTCGAGCCAGTCGCGGCCTTCAACGGTTTCAACCGCCGACAATACGCGTGCGACGTCATGCTCATGCTCCGCCGCCGTGCGGTCTGCAGCGGCGAAGCCGATGGGGACCATCGACGCCGTCGCGGGCGCCTGGGGAAGCTTGACTTGAAGACGGTCGGCGAGGGTTTGTAGTGCCTGTCCCGCAGAAGAGGTCAACAAGTTGGGAAGTTCAGATTCAGGTAAGACGGCATCAAGCTCACGGGCAATCATCTCCTGGAGCTTGACGAGTGCTGCGGTGGTTTTAGCCTCAGTTCCAGGAAGGAGCCGGCCGCCTACCTTTGCCGAGGTACCGCGAGGCGGCAGCTCCAGGTCGCGAAAGAACCCCACGTCCGCACCGGCTGCCAAGTCACTCTTGAACTCAGGCAGCTTATACAGGCGGCGCAGGGCGTCGATGAGGTTGAAGTGTAAGCGTCCGTCCTGATATCGGACTAACCCACCAGGCTCGGTGCCTTCGGGTTTGAGTGCCTGGGTGAGTAATTCACAAAGGCGAGACAGATTGACGGAGGGGGTGCGTGCGCGCGCAGAGATACTGGCGCCACCCAAATTGGATGTGCTCATCGGTCAAAGCTCCTTTCTTGGCAGCTACGCCACTTCACCCACGAGACGACCAATCCGCGTGAGCGGGTTTTAAAAACTCTGAAGCAAGTATAACCACACTTGAGTCAGGTTATCCACAGGCTGAGAAAAGGGGAGCTCTTACCCGGGGAGCAGCATCTCTCTACCGTTAGCGGCATACAGCGAGCGCTTGGGGCGCAACGTCGACGCGTTGCCAGAGTGTTCTATGTACTAGGCGACGGCTGCCGCAGACGATTCAAATTGCAGAATCGAGCTCAATTGCCCTGGGACTGACTTGAGGTCGCTCAAGTCCAGGGTCGCCACACGAATGCGAGCCACGCCGCCTCCCGTCCAGGATTTCAGTTGATAGCTAGCCCGGATGCCAGCCGTGGGACCCATCCCAGCGTGATGCGGGTAGCTATTGTGGCAAGCGGGCATGACTTCTATGCGCCCGAGCTGTTCATTGCACGCCTTTATTTTTTTCCGGGCTTCTGATGAATAAGTTCGTTAAGGGATTTAAACCAATTTGAACGATGAATGAGACGTGCTTTGTGTGCTTTGCTATTAAGGATTTCAGCCTTCGATAATCGCGATACTGCTTCCCATGAACTGTCATTCAGGACATAGGTGGCATTATTGGTTGAATTGCTCTCAAGGATGCAGAAGCCCTTGGATGGAAAGCCAAATACGACATAGTCTGTAAAGCCACCTTGGCCAATAGCAACGTATTCAGGTTCATGTGTCCCTACTGCAGAAAAGCGAGCTTGAATAACAGGCTGGTTTCCAAGAGGTGAACGCTCAATAATTTTTTGAAGACCTTTCTGCGCGGATTCCCAAGGATTCTGGCCTGGCGGCAAAAGCTCCCAGTTTAGTTGCCTAAGGGGAGTCTTATTCCACATGGAGAGTTTGTCATTCAAAACTAAGCATCCACCAAACAACTCCACAAAAACGTTAGCAGAGTTTGTTCCGAGCTCGTGACTATCCTCTTCGTTCCTGAATGGGCCGGCGACAACCAGCAATTGGCCGTCTGTTGACTGCTTGATTTCCAACTCCGCGGCATATGGGGCGATGGCAGTGCGTGGGTAACGAAGGTAGGGAACATCAACGATTTTTGATTTCTCTTCAAAATCGTAACGTCCACGGAATTCTTTCCAACGCCATTCCGCTAGCCGGAAGGCAGTCTCCTTCGGTTGGTCGTCATGGATAATTTCATGGCCGTAGGCGTTGCGCCTACATGCAGGACCAAAGTTTCCCGGCAGAATCCTTTCACCGGGGGTAGGAGGCACGCTGAGCTTCAATGCCTCAAGAACTGGAGAATGTTTATCTTCAAGAACAACCCCGAGGAAATATGGCTCACCTGCCTTAAGGTGGCGAAGGTTTTTAGCTATGCCACGTGTCTTGCGCTGAATCTTCACGACACTTCCTCAGTTGAAGGTTGGTAAGAATTCGAATCAGGTGCTAAGTACGTCGAATCACGTCAGTCGCATGACGCTGAAAGAAAAATGCCAAGGGCGCTTTGCCTGTTAATAATTAAACTTCGGTTGCCTTGGTCACATGCGCAAAATCCACCCCCAAGGCATCGAAGTGAGCCTTGCCACACTGAATCTTGGCCCATTCCGAACCACGTAGCTTGAGCTCCTCCTTGGTGGACTTGGTCTCCCGGACCAGATAAACCTTCTCATCGTTTTCTTTGACGATGGCCCAATCAGGGTTGTAAGTGCCGATGGGGGTTTCAATCTTGAACCAGGCGGGAAGCTTCACGAAAAGCCTGATGTCCTCGCGGGAGCTCATCGCCTCCGCAAACTCTCGCTCCACGTCAGATTCCCAAAGCACTACGTCATAGATGGACTTGTCCACCTCCAGCATATTGCTCAGGTAGCCGCTGAGTTCCTTCTCTTCGAAGAGAAGCATCTCGTATTCCGAGCCGTTGATGCGTTCGTATTTGATGCCTTTAATCATCAATTCATGTAGCTCCCTCTGAATAGCGGAGAGGGCTTGGTCGAGGAACATCTGGGGATTTTCTTGGACCTCCCCGAGGCGGCCAGACTGGATGAGAATCTGCGCCAGCGTTGAGCGGGTCAACTCGGTTTTGTTCTGGAGGTATCCCAGAAGGTCTGGAATTTTGCGGTCCTCATAGTCCACATGGGCACTATTGGTGGCCAGTAAACGGGTGGACAGTCCACCATTGGTAATCTCGATGCCGACCTTCCGAACCTGGATTTTGGCCGCCTCAATCTTGTCCATTCCGGCCAGACGTTCGGCGGCACGGGTAATCAAGTCGGTGGTTTTGTACTGTACCGAGTAGCGTGTGTGGTGCTTGATGCGGTTCCAGAGTTCCTTGAAGTTCTCGTTGAGGCGCCAGCCCTCCACCAGCTTGGCGGTGCGGCGGTCGCGTTTGTTGCTGATGCGGCCTTCAAATTTGACGCCGCATTCCTCCTCGATTTCGGTCTGGAGTTTGCGGGCGAACTCGTCATAGCTCTCATTGGCGATGACAGTCAGCCGGTTGATGCTCGGGTCGAAGCAGCGCTCGCCGTTTTCCATGACCGGTAGGCGCAGGCCACGGCCGATTTCCTGGCGCTTTTTGATTTCCGAGCTGGTCTCGTTGAGCGTGCAAATCTGGAACACGTTAGGGTTGTCCCAGCCTTCGCGCAGGGCAGAATGGCTGAAGATGAAGCGGAGAGGCTCATCCAGGTTCAGCAGGCGTTCCTTGTCACGCATGATGAGCTCGTAAGCCTCGTCGTCGGCTTGAGTGTCTCCGCGCGTGTCCTTGGGTATGCCTTTGTAGGCTGCGAAATAGCCGTTATGAACCTGCTCTACGGCGAGCGGTTTCAGTTCTTTGTATTTGGGCTGTGCCGCAATCTCTCGGTAAGCCTCAGTAAACCAGTGGCGGATTTTTCCGTTCTCGGACGCATAGTTGGCCACCCGGTCAATGAAGAACAAGGACAACACTTTTAGCCGCTGGCCAGCTGGCTGGGTCCGATGAATGCGGAGTTCCTTCTCAAAATGCTCCTTCACCGCCTCACGGATTTGTACCCGCATAACTTCATGAGTGCGCCCGCCGTGAGTCTGGCCTACATACAGTACAAGACCATTGGTAAAGCTGATGCTGCCGTCCCCGGCATTGATTTCGTCGACGATGTAATCGCGGTATTGCTCTCGTTCGCCCGACTTGTCGAACAAATCCACCCCAGCACTGCTGACCTGGATGGTCTTGCGAGAAGGGCCATCCCGCCCATTCACGTCGATGACCAGTTTGGCGGTGATTTTCGTCGTGGTCGCGGTGATGGACTGAACCTCGATATAGGGCTGGTTGAACTCAGGGTCATCCATGACCGAGTCCACCTCGATGCGTTTGACCAGCTTGAGGTCGTAGGCCTTCACCGGGTCCAGCCGGTAAATCAGGTTGTAGGGATTACGATGGGTGGCCGAATAGCGCAAGGTGCAGAGCGGATTCAGGCTGGCGATGGCGGCTTTGGCCGTATCCGTCTCCATGTTCTGGGGCTCATCCATAATGACAATGGGATTTGCCGCCTGAATGAACTCAATAGGCTTGCGGCCGGAAAGCCGGTCATTCTCCTTGTGGATGACGGCAATGTCCTTTTTGTCAAAGGCCTGGATGTTCATTACCAGCACTTGTAGCGCATTGGCGCCGGCAAACTGTCGCAAACGAGAAACCTGCTTGGAGTCGTACACCCAGCTATCCATCGGCTCATTGGCGTAGAGCGTCTTGAAGTGTTCAGCGGTAAGACGCAACGAGGCAATTACACCTTCGCGGATGGCCACGCTGGGGACCACGATGATGAATTTCTTGAAGCCGTAGCGCTGATTCAGCTCGTAGAACGTGCGTAGGTAAACATAGGTCTTGCCCGTGCCGGTTTCCATCTCAATGGAGAAGTTAAAAAAGTCAGATTCCCGTTCCTGTATGTTTGCGCCGGGCAGGCTTTCCAGTTTGTCGGACGGCGGGATTTCGTTTGCGGTCTGAATTTTGTTCAGATTCGCGAGTAACTGTTCAGAGCTGAGCTCTAAGCGGTTGCCTGTCCCCAACTCTGAGAACAACTCGCTCCCCATGGCATCTAGGCGGACTTCAAAATTACCTGCAGCGAGGGATTGGCCATCGAAAATATCAACGGCTGCCTGAATGGCGTCGAGCTGGTATTGCTGGTTAGCTTCGAACTTGATTTTCATCATTACTCTTATTTGTATTTGTTGCCTGCCGCTGCGCAAATCTCAATGCAGCGCTTCACCCATCGCTCATACCAATACCATTGCCCAGCAACCTCAACGCCATACCCTTTGGCGGGATTTTTTGCGTCTTCTGCCTTCCACATTTCGACGTGCTCAGGATTGACTCGGAACTTCCCATATCCCGCCTCGTTCACGCGGGTGACAACATCGGTTGGCCTGAACTTCTGCTTCTCGACCTCCTTCTTAACCCAGTACTGTTTGTCGATTTCCTTTGCGAGTTCGGAATCTGGGTTAATAAACTCCACCACGCTATCCGCTTGCCCAGGCTTGTTAGCTAGTTTTTTGGTGAAGAGCAGCCGGTATGAAAAACGTGAATCGTTGAACTCTCCGTCAGGGATGCCGGCGTCAAATGTCTCAATAAAGCCCCGGACATTTTTCGGAATAGCGGGTGCTAGCAGTTGCCCACCTGTAAGTCCGGCCAATTGAATGCTGTAGGTCAGATATTCATCCAAGGCATGGCTATCACCGAAGAGCTGTCGTGCGTAGTGATTGAAGTTCATTGCACAGGCTTGGTATCGGCCCGACAAGTAACTGTCGATGTTCGGACTCATCTGGTGCTCAATTTCGTGTCTCAGGCCAATCAGAAATAGTAAATTTTTTCTTGATGCCTCATCGATGGGGCAATGTTCGTCATTTAGGCAATCTTCAAGTCCCCAGTATTTGTGGGCACCTTGCTTTGTACGGTCGAATTTCTTCCGTTTTCCCTTCTGCTTAAAATAGCGGTATTCAATCCCTTGGCTCCGGTAGTAGGCATGCAGCAGGTAGGTCCAGGCCACTATCATCAGAACAATATATGCTTCGGTTTTGAAGGTGATTAGTGGGTCATTGTAGGTTTTGATGGCGCAGAGGGCTGCCTCGCGAGCCTTCAGGAGAAGCTCCTGTTTGATTGAGGGAACTGTTTTCTTGCCCGCCATGGATAATCCATCACACCGTTCGGAAGGTAATGCCGCGCGACTTTGCTTCCAGCACGACATTCGTCTTGAGCGGGTCATTTCCGTGGAAAGCGGCGTCCAGACAAAGGATTTGCAGGGGCTCATTAGCCATCATGCCGCGTAGCAGCTCTTGGCTGATGGGGTTCTCCAGGCAAATCAGAAGCTGCCCGTTTGCGATGGCATAGACCGGTTTGCCGTCCACCTGGGTTTGTTCGACCTTGCAAGACAAGGGAAGGCCGGCCTTGAGTATGAGCTCAAACAGGATGTCATCCTGGCTGCGCTGACCTTCAACGTTGTCGGCATAGAGCTGCAATTGCTCGGCAAGTTGTTGCGCATTGGCAGCTGCGTGATTGGCATCCCAAATCTTGAAGTTGCTGGAGGAGAGACGGAAGGCACGAAAGCCTCGGTCTAATTCGGCTTTGCCTTCTAGATTCAGATTGCCAATTTCTGCGTCCTTCAGCTTTGATGAGACTCTGCGAATCCGTTCACGGCACACGGCGGCAATAGTGGTCAAAATCGTGTCATCAATGGGCTCAGGAATCTGTGTGAGAACAAATTTCCTAGTACCACCATCCTCAGTATTTCGTTCCAAGACGGCTTGGCCTGTGGTGCCCGAACCAGCGAAGAAATCAAGGACAAGGGAGTCTTTGTCAGCGCAGATGTCTAATAAGCGTTGGATTAATCCGATTGGCTTGGGGTGGGGGAAATTATTCTTGTCGAATCCTAATGCACGAAAAGTTTTGAAGCCTTCCTCATTCGTCCCAACGTCATCCCACCAGGACCTCGGCGGCATGCCTTCTTTAACGTCAGCGAGGAAACGCTTGTAGCGCGGGCGCTCGTTGTTCCCGCTCTTCCCCCACCATAAGCGGTTTTCGGAGATATTTTTTAGCGTTTCTTCTTTGCTATATGCCCAAGTTCTACCTTCGGGGGGATAGCAATCAACATTAGTGTTCGGGTTTTTGATTGGATACCAAAGGGATGGCCTTTCTTGTTTGGACCATTTTGAAGTGTAGTCAGAGGAAGACCATAAACCACGAGAATCATTGTCAGGATTGTCGAAGTTGGCCAGATGCATATCGCTTTGGCGCATCTTTCCTAGGTGGGCTTGCGGACTTCTCTTATAAAGCAGAACTTGTTCATGCACATATATGAACTCTGTATCGTTCCCGCCGCTTGTTTTTCTCCAAACAACAGAGCCGACAAAATTTTCTTCACCGAATATTTCATCAAGTATCAGTCGAAGGTTTCGTGACTCGTTTTCATCAATGCTTACCGCTAAAAAACCGTCCTCTCGTAACAGGTTCCTGGCCAAGAAAAGGCGCGGGTACATCATGTTCAGCCACTTGGAGTGGAAGCGCCCACTGGTTTCGGTGTTGGTCGACTGCTTCAGGCCCTCGTCGCTGACCTGACCGGAATAACGAAGATATTCGTCCAACCCCTCTCGGTAGTTGTCCGGGTAGATGAATTCGTTGCCGGTGTTGTAGGGCGGGTCGATGTAAATCATCTTGACCTTGCCGTGGTAGCTCTTTTGCAGGAGCTTGAGCACTTCCAGGTTGTCGCCCTCGATGATGAGATTTTCGCTGGTGTCGAAGTTGACCGACTCCTCGGGCATCGGCAAGAGGGTGCCGACGCTGGGGATTTGGACGTTGCGGAAGGCTTCCGACTTGCCGGCCCAGGTGAGGCCGTAGCGCTCTGGCCCAGTCTCGATGGCCTCGCCAAGGGTTGCCTTGAGCTTGTCCCAGTCCACTTTGCCTTCGCTGAACAAGTGAGGGGCCTGCTCGCGCAACTGGGCGAGCAGGGCCTCGGAAGGATTGTCACTGGTCAAGGGCAGTTTGGTGTCGTCACTCATTTGTTTAGCCTGTTGCTTTCTCTTGTGGGCCTTGGCGCGTTATTTCTTATTGGTTTGTGCCGAAGCATTTTCGCCGATGCGCAGGCTTCAACCAACATTTTGTTCGTCAAACCAGCTTCCAGCGCAATGTGAACAGCGGCAAAAGCGTGTGTTGCCGCTTGAGCTGCTTTTCGATTTCAGAAATGAGGCCATCCCGTTGGGTGTCGATGGCATCCTGCTGGTCATACAGTTCCCGGCGCAGCTTGTTGCGTTTTGCTTCGAGGGCTTTCATTTCTTTCTGGGCGGCGAGCTTTTCCGTGAGGGATACAGCCTGACCTCCGCGGCTGCGGGATTCACGTATCGCCTTGTCCAGTTCCTTGAGGTCCCGCTCCAGGCCGGATTTCAGGTCGTCGGCCCAGTGGTCCAGTTTATTTACTTCCTCGTCGAAATATTGGACGTTGCGGCCGTCGACTTCCTTGAGGCGGAGGTCGATTTGAGCTTTGCGCCGCTTATCGAGGTCGGCGGATTTTCCTGTTGCCTTGCCAGAGAGCCGCCCAACAATCCCCAGAAGTTTTTGGCACTGGTCGTCATCCAGCCAGGTGCCGTCATCCGCACAGCCGGCGAAAATCATGAATTCCTCGGTGTTCAAGGATTCCACGGACAGGCGCGAGGCTTCCAGCCAGCCGGCCTTGTCAACGAAAGGCTGTAGAGCCGCGATGTTGGCGCCGTGATGACTAAAGTCGAACTCGACCTCCGCCACTGACAGCTCGCGCCCCATGGCTGTATCCAGCAGGCGTTTGGCGAGAGGGTGTTCTGGGGAATAGAAGGCCTCATCGTGGCTTTCTGCATCTTTCCAGTCCAGGTTGTAGCCACCCCGATAGCCGCCTTCTGCAAAGGTGCCGTCGAGGATGCGGAAACGGGGCTGCTCGTGCTCGAATTGAGCGTGGCCATCCAGTTCGAAGCGGGTCAGTTCCAGAAGCCATTGGCTGCGCCTGGAGAGCGAGGAGAGGGCGCTATCGCGATGCAGCTGCAAACGGGCGTGCACCTCTTCGTCGAAGTTTTCCAGCAGGCTGCGCCGGGTTTCCATCATGGCCTGGGAGATTTTCTCGTCCAGTTCGGCCTGGAGGGAGTCGAAGGCAGCCTGAATGTCCTCGGCTGTACGGCATTCCTGGTAGACCTGTGCGATGCGCTTTTCGATATCCATGCCGGATTCCAGGGCGCCCAGCACTTCGTCACTGGCCCCGAAAACCCCGTCGAAAAGTCGGAACTTCTCCGCCAGCAATTGGAAAACGCGCTGGTCAGCGGCATTGCGGCGGTTGAGGAAGTTGACCACCACCACGTCATGCTTCTGGCCGTAGCGGTGGCAGCGGCCAATTCGCTGTTCCACCCGCTGGGGGTTCCATGGAAGGTCGTAGTTCACCACCAGGGAGGCGAACTGCAGGTTTACACCCTCGGCAGCTGATTCGGTGGCAATCAGCAGGGTGGCACGTTCACGGAACTCTTCCACCAATGCGGCCTTGGTATCCGCCGAGCGGGACCCGGAGATATATGGCGAGCCACGGTGCTTCTCCAGCCAGCGCTGATAAATCTGATTGGAAAGCGGGTCGGAATTGGTGCCGCTGATAAGAACGATTTGGCCGTCGTAGCCGTTTTGGCCCAGCAAGTCGAACAGGTAGGCCTGAGTACGCCGGGATTCCGTGAAGATGACCGCTTTGCGTGCCGCTCCCAAGCTTTCCGCCTGATGCAGAGCCGTTTGCAGGACGCTCAGCAGTGCCTGCCCCTTGGCGTTGTGCTGGATACCCTCGGCCAGTTCGGCATACCGCTCCAGCTCGGCCAGTTCACTTTGCAGTAGCTGAGGGTCCGACTTGGATACGGATTGCGGTTCTTCGCTTTCCTCCAGCTCGTCGGTGAGCTCATCAATATCGTCCAGGTCCTCCTCATCGAACAGGGACTGGCGTGCTTCCTGGTCCTTCAGGCGTTTTATTAGGCTGCGGAGCGTGCCGGCGATTGCGAAGGTGGAGGAGGCCAGCAGTTTCCGCAGCACCAGGGTCATTAGAGTCCGCTGGGCATTGGGTAGCGCCATCAGGACTTCCCGCTGGAGGTAGAGCGAGACCTGCTCGTACAGTTGCTGTTCCTCGTCTGTCGGGAAAAAATCCTCAGTCAGCGGGATGCGCCGGGTGAATCGAATGTATTCCAGCACCTGTTTGCGCAGGGTGCGCTGGCAGATGGGTTGAATCCTCTGTTTAAGGCGCTGGTTTCTCCCCGCCTCGTCGTTGTTTCGGATGAATTGTTCGCGGAATGAGGCCATATCCCCGAAAACGTGGGGGTCGATGACGCTGACCAGGCCGTAGAGCTCAGCCAGGGAGTTCTGTAGCGGGGTTGCCGTGAGCAACAGCTTGGGAGCGTGCTCGACAGCCTTTGAGATGGCATTGGCCATCTTGTTGCTGGGTTTGTAGACGTTGCGCAGGCGGTGCGCCTCGTCGATGACCACCTGGTCCCAGCCGACCTGGCGGATGTCATCCGCCTTAGAGGCAGCGAAATGGTATGAGCAAATTACTACGCGGTTATCTGGAAGGAGTGGATTGCGCCGCTCCCCGCGCCGAATCTGGTTGAAAGTGGCCGATTCCAGAATCAGGCTATCAATGCCAAATTTTTCAAGAAGCTCCTGCTGCCACTGCTTGCGGAGGGTGGCCGGCAGGATGAGCAAGATTTTGCGCCGCCGCTCTGCCCATCGCTGGCTGATGACGATGCCAGCCTCAATGGTTTTGCCGAGGCCTACCTCGTCGGCAAGGATGGCCCCCTTGGACAACGGGGAGCGCAGGGCGAACAGGGCTGCGTCCACCTGGTGTGGATTCAGGTCAACCCGTGCTGAGGCTATTGAACCGGACAAACGCTCCAGTGAGTCATTTGCCCCCCTGAGTGTTAGCGCCGCCGCCCAGTATTTGCTGTGATATGGCGTCGACAAGCTGGTTTCTTTTCGGTGTTATGTGCTGTCCGGAGTGTAACCCAGCTTGAATCCCGATTTTGGACGGCAAAAATAGCCTGAAGGCGGCAAGATAGGGGCGAATGCCTTGCTTGAATTTTGTTTCGGGTAACCTACTGTGGCATCTCCATGAAGGTTTCCATGGACCTACGATTTCAGTAGTTGATGTAAACATCCTGCCGCCAAGGCATTCGCCGCGGGGGGCACTCAGCGCGCGTAGCCGAATTTATCGAATCCGTTAGGCTCGCCGCGCGTGGGCTGCCAAATTGTGGTGTTGCCATCGACCACCCAGCGTGTCGAGCACGAGACTCCATAACGCGTGCGTAAGTTATGACACTCATCAGCACGCAGATGGCGACTTTGGCCGACGTCGGGGCAGGGGCGTTCGAGGATGTCGAATTTTTTATAACATGAGTTGCTCATATCTTTTGTTCCTTCAGTGAATATTTAATTGTCTTCGTCTTCAGTGCCGTAATTGTCAGACCACTCGTCATCCCACAATTCATCTACTCTGAGCACGTCCGCCAAGTTGTTGAACCAAGTAGAGTCGTCAGAGCCGCCGACCATCACGCGATACCAGCGCTGACCGTCTACTTCAACGACTGCAACGCCGAAAGCTTCGTCTTCGTCTATTTCATATGGGTTTTCGTAGGGGCACTCATCGCTCGAGAGGAAAGCGGCTACAGCCTCTTCAATGTTGTCGTATGCGTCGCACCAGGCGCCACGGTTCCCCATAGTGTTAAAGGCTTTGTCAAAATAAAAGACAGATTCCATGCTGTATTACCCTAGAAATTTGAATGGTAGGTTTTTGGCATCGGCCGTCCGCGACTCATAAGCTTCGTCCATCTGATATGCAGAGTGGCAGGGCTTTTCAGTCAAGTGCAACTCGTTTGCCTGAACAATGTAGGTAACGACTTTCTAAAAAATCGCGCAATCTCAGATTTTTAGAAAATATTTTTCAGGCTCGGGATGAAAGCTGTGAGACATGTGAAGGAAGCGCCGAACAAAGTTCGGCCACCGACACTCAGCCGGACTATCCTTGTCTTTGGAGGCCAGGGCCCGGAAGGGCCGTAAAAGCTGGAGGACAAGCAGAGATGAAAGGCCAAAAGACGCTTTCCGAGGAACGGACAGGGGGTATCCGTCTATTAAGGGTCTCCGGAAAACCCTTATAAAAAAGAACCCCATACCCAAGGATGACCCTGAAGAGGTATGTTTAACCGGTTTTTAATTAGCGCCGCTTTCGCGCTCCGGGCCCTGATTACGGAGAAATCAGGACTTTCGACAGACTATCAGGGGTTGTCTCGCCCCCATCCTCGCGCTCTATCGGTTACACCCACGCTTTGCCTTGAGGTCGCGCTTGCTAGGACCAGGAACCGCGCTTGCTTGCCGCTCTCTCATTCCTGGAACACTATCCGAAAACTTCAGGCTATCGGGAGCCGCTTCGGCCTGGCTAACCGGCCCCAGCGAGAATGTCGCCGCAGGCCTACACCAAACCGCTAATAACCTGTTGCCGGTAATTTTTGGGCCACCGGCAGACACCCCTCGAAAAGCTAACGCTTCACGGTTTCATATAGGCACCGCAGTTCCATTCTCGAAATCCTTAACAAAAACCAGTTGTGGCCCATAGGCCAGCCCCCTCCGCGCAGCGTTATCGCGGAACGCTTCGGCTCTGGCATTCTTTAAGTCTGCTTGTCGGTTCTGTCCCTTCACGTTAATACCACGGTGAAATTTTGCAGCTGGGCTGCTAACCTTTTGTCCTGTCGCCTGGAGACAAGAGCGACTCTGTGGTTTTTAACAGCAGGCCCCAAACGGCAACTACCGGCGCAAAGTATCCGGCCGGGGTTTCTCGGGCGCCATGCATGAATCCTCGAATTAAGTCACTCATCACTCAGCTCCTTATTTGACTGTTTGTATCGTAGCCGTAACTCTGGCCGAATATTAATAGTCGCTGCTGAAGGCGTCGCTGCTGTAGTCGTAGGACGGCTCATATGTAGCGCTGGTGGTTCCGTATACGTTACCGCCTACGTCTACACCATACGTGCGGCCACCAGCTATCGGCAGGCCTGTGGCTGGGTTTATTGCGAACTCATGAATATCGTCGTCAGTGCCAGCACCCGCGCTAGCCATGCCGCTTCGTAGCGGCTGCCGCTTACCGTGAGCACAATTAGAACGCGCGAACGCAGACCCCGAGCGGGTTCCAGAGGCTTTCGCCCTAGACGTGCCGCGTCGTTGTGAAGGCCCAGGCTCCTCGCCATACAGCACATGAATCCCGGCTAACAGGCACACGAGCGCCCAGAACGACTGCTCAACCGCTAGCATGGCAGCCATCAGTAGAAAACATAGCCCACCGGCCAGTCTAGCCAGGATTTTCAGTATCGATTCCTGCTTCTTCGCCATCAGTATCACCATTTGACCGGGTCTCGCGGTACTCCGGCCGCAAATTTCCATCGTTATCGCAAACTCCCAAGTCTATAAACACTTGGAGCACGCGCTTTCTAGACTCCTCCGTTATAGGCTCAAACGTATAGCCAGCAGCGTTGCAAAGTTGTTCAAATATTTCATCAGTAGGTGTCTTTTTGGTATTCACGTGCACTCCTTATTAGTTATAAGTAAAATACACAGACGGAACACTATAATACACCAATACAGAACAAATTGGATACGCACTACCTATACTTGGTGTCAGGTCATAAAACTGGCTAGCAACATTAAATAGAACGTTTTTGTCGCCATCTCTGCAATTTGTTCGCAACAGTTGTTCCGGCCGTGATGCTTAACGGAGGAATGCTGTTCACCTAGGCGGAGCTATGGATAGTTTCAAAAGCTTCTTGGACCGAGAGGTTCTGGCTCACGGTGACCTCGAGTTCTTTAAGGCCAATGGCCTAGGCGGCAGTCAGAGGTTCCAGTCAATATACCCAATCAAATACGGAGGCCAGTTTGGTTATTTGTGGACATGGAGGTGTAGTTGTAATAGACGATGAGGCCATTGAGGTCGAATCGATTCAGGACTCAGAACTGCGAATGCAGGCTAACGAGGCAGTACAAAGACTGGTAGATGCCGCCAAATACGGGCGTGTTGACCAGATGATTGAAGCGATGAACGACTACGCTGCTATTCGCAGGCGGGAGGCCACTACTCACTAATTCACGCCCCTCTTAATCGAGGGGCATTTTTATGGGGGGACACTATGAGCGTATACAAGGACGACGCAGACGACCTGATTGTTGATGTCGAATTTCCAGGCTTTGAGCCTGACCAGAACAGCCTGTACTACTACGTCGATGAGGAAACGGGGCTTATGCGGCTTACGCCGGCAGGTGTTGCCGCAAAGCGCCAGGCCATCGGGGATATGGTAGAGCACATGAGAGATACCCGAGACATACCAGACCAGGTGATTGAGTTCTGGACTGCGATTTTCGAGGGGCGCCAGGAGGACGCGTTGAAAATAACCCGGCGCGCAAGCCTTGTAGTTATTGATGGGGGAAAGAAGGATTGAAGACGCCCCGCTAACGCGGGGCTTTTGTTTGCTGCTACCTGGCCAGATATTCCGTTGTTATCTCTGTAATAAAACTTTCGGTATGTGCTCGACGCAGTGAAAATATGTCTCCATTCTTGTACGCAATCGTTACAAGCAACTGGTCAGGCCAGTACTCAGCCGTAATCGCCAGCCCGCGTGGGCTCCTAGCGAAGTAATCCAGCGGGCTGCAATAGTCGTCCAACGCCATCAACTCCCCCCAGGTTGAAGGCAGCCGCGGGAAGCCGAACGTCTGAATGAATATCTCGCTGAACCTCTTGCGACCGGCTGTCGTGTAATCCAGCAGGTCGTCAAATTCTGTGCCGCCTTTTACCTCAATGCGAGTCAGGTACTGATTCCAATCGAAGTCAAGAATGCCTTTGTCTTCTCGCTCTTGTCTCCTTAGGACCATAGCTGCGAACGGACCAACGGCCTCTTCAGCCAGGGCCAACTCAGGGTCTTTGACTTCTGGTTTTTTGGTCGATTTGCGCTTCGTCTTGATGTCGATTACGTCCGCCACGTGTACCTCGGTTTCTTATGTTTAGCAGCCAGGATTAACGGAAACTCTGTCCGCATCTAAATATCCCAATCGTCTGGTTTCATAACATACCGTCGCGTCTGCGACGCATGGCGTCCTCCAGGCTCTGTATCAGTACTTCTCGGCGCGCTAGAACCCAGTCATCAATCGTTCTGTACTCAGGCAGCAGCACATGCCCGTAACGCTCGAACCAGCGTGTGTAGTACGCGCGCCCTTCGTCAGTAAATCCGATGCGCCCGGTTCTCTGGTCCATCAGCAGCACATCATCCTTGATGAGCATGCAGGCATCTTCTTTTTCCATAATTATCCTTTGCGCTAAAATTTGATAACTTACCGTGTCGGCAGCCAATACCTAATGACGTCAACATACAAACCGCCGATGCGCCGCGCCGTGGTTCAGCTGCCAGCGTCAGCACCAACATCAACCCGTGAGCAACGAGTCGATTCAAAACCCGCCACAGCATTCGCGTCTGAACTGCGCCGACTAATGGAACAGTATGACCTGAGCCAAGACGACCTAGCTGAGCTCATTAGCGCATACACCGGAACTGTTGCGTCCCGTACGACTCTCGGCTCCTGGCTGCGTGGTGCTACTCCACGCATCGAGCCTGACACCCTCCAATCAGCGTTAGAACGCATCGAAAAAACCTCTGGCGCCCCAGTACGCTCTCGCATCGTCGAAGCATCAGAGGTGAGGCACCAGACTCTGCAATGGCTGAAGCTAATTACGAGACGTGAACTCGAGCGAGCGGCCGAGATTCCACAGGCATGCGTTTACACGTACGAGCACGGCCTTACTACTGTTGAGCGACGCCGCTGGGAGCGCATCAGCGCATACGTCGAGTTGTACCTGAAAAAGCGAGGCCTTCATGACTAAAAAAACCGCATCACCTGACGCATCAAAACAGCAGCGAAAAACCTGGCTGACCATGAGCGAGGAAGAGCAGCGGCTGCCTGGAGCCCGATTGATAGCCTGGCTGCTGCAGCGCGCGAACGATAATGCACTCGGCATGCCCGGCCTGGCTGATGCGCTTGGTGTGACGTACGGCTACATCCACCAGCTGCGTAGCGGTAACCGAAAAACAGCGCATATCAGCGACGAGTTTTCGTCTGCCTGTGCTCGCTTTCTGGGTGTTCCACGTATCGCGGTACTGCTAGCGGCCGGCAGCGTAAACCCGGAGGATTTTTATCTCGACCCAGCACATGTGGCGTCACGTGTTGACGAGGCTCTGGCGCACATCGCGAAGGACCCTCGGTGGGCCCCGCTTATGCCTGCAGACATTCACACGTCGTCGTACGAAACGCGCAGACTAATAGTGTTGCTGTACGAGGAGGCTACCAGCTCTACGCTGCTTCCTGCTGCTGCTGACGTTGATGCGCTAATCGCGCAGATTCACGCGAAACCACAGCCAGCTGATAACAAGAAACACAATTAAACCCAGGCCGCCAATAAACAAATGCTGCTGCGAGTTCTGCAGCGTTCCAATAAGAACGTTGACTACGCTGACTGCTGCTAGCGCAGGAGGGAATTGCTCGAACAGAAATCTCGGCAACCACCCCATGCCAGCACTGATTTGATTAAATAGGTCGGCAATGTATGCCCGCCATTTTTTCATGGCATCTCCAAACGATAATAATCGTTAACATATCGTATCGTCATGTTTTAAGATTGTCAACCCACTGAGGGCCGTCCAGCTAAGCGCCCGGTCACGTGCGCGTCTTCCTGTTTGTCAGGGGTCTACCAGCTAAGCGCCGGTGTTTTAAGCGTCTTCCAGCTGAGCGTCTACCAGCCAATGGCCTGGTTAGATGGCGTCACATCCGCTCGCCGAGAGGGGGCTCTCCAAAGGCACTGGGCTCTTTTCGGCTCGCTAACGTCATCCGAGCCAAAGCGTTCTGAGCGTCATCCCAGCAATAAACCGGGCCTCCAAGCCGAGCCAGTCGCCCGCTGCGCTTCGTGGTGGCTTCCGCTCAGGCCTGCGCTATTTAATGTGCTATTCGCTCCAGGATGCGTTTGTTGACGTATGGTCAAAAAGCTCAACGACGCTATCGGCAAGGACATCAGCGACAAGGACGAGGTGGAGCTCGCCATGGCTTCTCGCAGGTTCAATAAATGCAGAGTGCCAAGCGTCTCTTAATCATCAGTTAGTGGTAAATCCGCTAATAAAAAAAGGTTTTTTGCGGAATCGATTGCCATAAACATCCCGTATTTATCTGGGGCAATATCGAGAAATGCTACGCTGTCTTATCTGTTTTTTTAGCAAACAATGGCGATAGTGAGTAATTAGATTAGGCGACAAAATCAGACTGACTGAAAGCGAAGCGCAGGCGCTTATCAGCCTGACACTATGTCCGTACTTCCTGACACGGTAAGCATGCAACTGCTGGACGATGCTGCGTATTACTGCACGGATTCTTGCGAATTCGAAAAGTCCAAGGCCTGTCTGGCGCAAAAAATAAAGGATTTATTTACGGCCATAATTGCTAAAGGGTACGGGCTCTTGGCCGTTAATACCGCCGCGTTCCTAGAGGTAAATAGATGACTACCGACACATATGCCGCCCGCCTTGCGGTTGACAAACAAATCCGCGCACATCGCCTAATAGGAAGACTCACGGTGAGCGCCGCAGTTGACTGGCTGTGCGACCCGGAGAAACCAGGAAACCACGACCCACTGGAGCTGGTCAAAGCGCTGGCTGATATTGGGCTTGATTACGCTTGGCAACATATAGGCAGCAGGCGCGTCATTTACGTTGCTGACGCGTTCAAACTAAAAGACGCAATATCAAACCTATCCATTGATGCGATGCACGGCCATCGCTGGCTGTTCACGCGGGGGGAAACCCTAGCGCCATACAGCTCAGAACCGATATGCCACGACATGCGGCCGTTTAACGGCAACGGGCTTGCTGATGCGCTGCAGTATGTGTTGGAGCATCAAACTGCCGATGGCACTGTTAGGACAGTGGCTGACTGGCTGCTGGCGGCTGCGGACTACGACGAGGATGAGTTTTTAGAAATACAGGATGAGTATGACGGCCGGAGGACTGGGTTGCGGGAAATAGGGCTGGTGGTACGAGAATACGGCCTCGTTGTTCTTAACCCCCGCCTCCTGGCCATAGCTATGCCTGCTATGCGCAACGTTCCAATGCTCATGCAGATTGGGTTTGAGTTAACCGCCAAGCCAAAACCGACGGCATTTTTGCACGTAGTTAAGTAGTGTCGGAAATCATCAAAGTAGATTTCTTCGGGCCGGCCGAGCCGGCACCTGATTCGGTTAGCCATAGCCAAAGAAAAAGGGGCGGCCGAGGCCGCCCCTCCCACTGCCCTCTAGCGATTACCGCTTGCTGTTAGGCGTGACTTTCACGGGTTTCCACGTACTGCCGGGGGAAGTCGTGGGGGGAAGCGGCCTATTATCTGCGACAGTCGCATAGTTCGGCCTTGCGCCGCCCTTGGGACCAATCTCTTGATAAATACCACCCTGATTGCCGGTGTTAGTACCGGGCTTCTTTGTTGCTGCCATGATTACTCCTTTTAAAAGAGCAGCGTTTACTCCGACAGTAAGAAGCCCTAGTACAAGGATTTGGTTGTAAATCTATTAGCAATAGATTATCTTCCATAACCCTCTGTCCACAGACAGGGCGACAGGTCTCGTCGGAACAGTGAGACGCTGTCAAAGCCGTTCTTGGTTGCAGCCTTGAACGGCTTTTTCTTTTCCTTAATTGGCACTCTCGGAGAGAGAGTGCCAGCGACATGATACTAAATTTGCTGGGAGTTTCTAGGCACAAGCCTGTGGATAACCGGCCGGCAGTCTGAAAAGTGTCTAATTCGCCTCTTTGGGTCGCAGGCCAACGGGTGAAGAATCGGTCTGCCCGGAGCGTAAAGCCGGCAACTTAGATGGTGACAGGGATGCGGTTAGGGCGTGGCCCCGGGCTGGTACCAGCCAATGGCCTGGTTAGATGGCGTCACATCCAGTCGCCGAGAAGGGTTCCCAAAGGCGCGGTGCCTTTATCGGCTCGCTAAACGTCATACGAGCCAAAGCGTCCTGAGCGTCATCCAGCTAAATATTCTGGCCTCCAAGCCTGCGCCTGGCGCCCGTCCGCTTCGTAGCGGCTCCCGCTGTCAGGCCTGCGCTATTTCTAGTGCTATTCGCTCCAGGATGCGTTTGTTGACGTAATCAATCGTGTCTGCTGGTTTGATGGACATTTTAGATTTGAGCGCGTCCATGGCGTTTTTGAGGGGCATTCCCGAAAAAGCCTGTGTCTCGGTGTAGTCCAAAAGCGATTGCTCAGCTGAATTGAAAATCACAATCCCATTGATTATCTGCAAAACGCCTCCTGTGTGAATTGTTCACAGAGACTGCGTGTGAATGTCTATGTGAATTTTTTCATGATTGCGAAGTCGTTGAAGTAATTATATAAACAACCCGCAAGTACAACGCCCTAGGAATTCAAAATCCGCCGCTGGTAACAGCGTGGGGGTTCGAGTCCCCCTCCCGGCACCAAGAAACACGCGAGGGTTGTGATCTTTCCGTTTCCCCGGACTTCTACAATTTTTCCTGGTAGGTTCGACGCAATTTGCACTTGTGCCCCCATGGACTCCTTGCCTCCCATTCTTTACAAATACTTTGGCCCGGAACGTATCGATGTGCTCGCAAAGTGCATGATGCGGTACAGTCCACTCGGGGCTTTCAATGACCCCTTCGAGGGTCGGCCGGAAGTCACTTCCCTGGTTTCCGCTGATTTTGCCCGCGAGTCGCTCGCAGAAGCCCTACAGCAGGAAGCAAAAAGCGCTTACGCTCAGTTCCCCCAAGAAGCCCAGGCCGCCTTAACCTACGAGACTTGGGAACAACTGCTCGCAAAAGAGCTGAAGTCAAAAGAGGTAGAGATTCTTCAGACAATCGACGAACGTACACCGGAATTCCGAAACTTGATGTTTCAAAAATTGGATGAGTTGCTGGGTGCTCTATGCCTGTCTGAGGTTCCAGATAGTCTGCTGATGTGGTCTCACTACGCTGCCAGTCACACCGGATTTGTACTTGAGTTCGACGCGCGACATTCTCATTTTAATGAGGGGAAGGGCCCCGAAGATGAGTTTCGTCATTTGCGGCGCGTGCTATATCGGGAAGCGCGTCCTAGCGGAATGCTAATCGACTTTGACGGCGTCGATTTCTTCTTGGTTAAGAGTAGTCACTGGTCCTATGAGCGAGAGTGGCGGATTTTCCGTCCACTATCCGATGCTGACGTTGTTATCCCCGGCCAGCCTTATGGCGTGCACTTATTCCCTTTTCCGGCAAACGCCCTCCGGGCAGTGATTTTTGGCGCTCGTGCATCGGAGGAAACGAAAGAAGCGATCAGGATGAGTATTCGGACCAACCAATCCTTGCGTCATGTGCGATTGAGGAATGCAAGGCCAGATGACTTCCATTTCCTGCTTCGCATTGTGGATGCCCCCGCCTAACCAGGCCTCATTCAGGCTTCGTTCCCACCGGCTTCACGGTGTCGCCTATCCGCCTTCGGGTGTAGCGCTCAGTCATCGCCCGCGTGGTGTGGCCAAGCAGTTTTGGGCGTGGTGCAGGTCTTCTGTATCAGTGGCGGCCTTGGCGCGCAGGTCGCGGAATTGGAAGCTGACGCCTGCTTTATCCCTCGCGCGGTCGAAGCCCCCGCGCAGTTCGCTGATGCTCAATGGCTGGCCTTTTTCGTTCTGGATGAGGGATAGATCGGAAGCGGCACGCGAACGGCTCAGGACGCGATCCAAGACGGTTTTCAGTGTGCCGATGATTTCCACCCTCAGCTTTTGCCCGGTCTTGTTCTGGGTCACCCACAGGAAGCCGTCTCGGATATCCGAGCGGCGCATTTTCAGTACGTCGGCGGGACGCTGTCCGGTCAAATAGGCAATGTCCATTGCGTCCTGTATCGGGGCACTGACGGTCTGCCATACGGCCAGATATTCGGCATCTTCGACATACCTGTCGCGCTCGGCTTCCTTGAGGCCTTTGACGCCCGCGCATGGGCTCGCCGCTGTGGTGTAACCCCATTCCCGCGCGTGGTTGTAGAGGGTCGAGAGCATCGCCTTTTCGCGGTAGTCGCGCTGCGTGCGCTGAACTTTCTGGTTCAGCACTTCGCGCCGGTAGCGTTCGGCGATCACGGCGACGGCTTTATCCTGGGTGTCGATCGGCTCGCGTTCGAGCTCGGCCCATTTCAGCCGCGCCTGGTGAAGGTCATTCCCCAGCGGTACCTGTCCCGGCCGCGTGCCGGGTTTTTGCGCCTTGGTGGGTATACCCGATGGAGTTGAGTACCCGCTGCGCTGCCGGCGGAAGAAAACAGGAGCGTTAGAGATTTATGGTTCCAGGCTTTATGCTTCCTGCTATTTTATGCTCATAATGCATAAATTAAATTATAATATGCACAATGCACATTCATACCCCGCATCTTGGCAATGGCTATCGACACTGTTGGTGATCTTGTTCGCGCGGCGCGAAATGGCCGAAACCAAAAGGATTTCGCGGACCTTCTTGGCGTCAAACAGTCTTCAGTAAGCCGCTATGAAAGAGGTAAGGCGAGTCCGCCGATAAGCGTTATTGAGCACTGCATGCGGCTGGTGCATACCCAAGGGGAAGCGCCGACAGCCGAGCAACTTGCGGAGAGGATCAGGGTAGAGCTCGCGGATCCCTCGCTGATCGAGGCAAGATCAGCCCTATCAAGGCTGGTCGATGCGTTTGTGGCAGAACATTGATTTTGGAGATTGATATGGCGACCCAATCAACCATCGAATGGACCGAACAGACCTGGAACCCATCTACCGGGTGCACGAAGGTATCCCCAGGATGCAAGAACTGCTACGCCGAGGTGATGGCGAGACGGCTTTGCGCGATGGGCGCGTCTGGCTATCAGAACGAGTTCAAACTCACGGTGCACGAAAACCGGTTGCGGCAACCGCTCGACAGAAAGAAACCCACGGTTTATTTCGTGAACAGCATGAGCGACCTGTTCCACGAGGACGTGCAAGACGATTTCCTTGACCGCGTTTTTTCGATCATCGAGGCCACCCCGCACCACACCTATCAGATCCTCACCAAGCGTGCTGAGCGGCTGCCCGAGTATTTTGCGCGACGTGCTTGCCCGCAGAACGTGTGGTTGGGGGTGTCTGTTGAAGACAGGAAGTATGGCGTGCCGCGCATCGATTACCTGCGCAAGGTGGATGCGCACATCCGCTTTCTCTCCGTAGAGCCGCTTCTGGAAGATCTGGGCAAAGTTGATTTCAGTGGAATTCATTGGGTGATCGTCGGCGGCGAGTCTGGACACAAGGCTCGCCCAATGCGCGAAGAGTGGGTGGTAAACGTGCAGGCTCAGGTTAAAGCCGCTGGTGCGGCATTCTTCTTCAAGCAGTGGGGTGGCTGGGGCGCCGATGGCGTGAAGCGCCACAAGAAAGCGAACGGGCGCGTCTTCCGTGGGCGTACATGGGATGGATACCCTGAAGCGCAACTGTCCCTCTAGAACAGATTCCTCTGGCCTTCTACGTTGGACGCAGTGACCCAAAATTTGCGTGCCAACTCGTGTTTTGCGGCCAACAGCAACCAATACAGCGGCTGGTTTTTGCTGCCGGTTATCAGCCTCATTTCTGGGGGCGGCCAAACACCAAGACTCGCGACCTTGTCACGCCAATATTGAAACACCTGATGACGAAGTCCTTGCTGACCCTGGATGACTTGAACCGCATCCCGCCATCCTGGCGCAAACACGTCAAACGCTGACTCGTCGGCGGTAGCATTGCTCACTAGGTTTCGCTGCAAGTCCATCTGGTTCACGTGAATAAGCATGTCAATTCGCGTGAGCGCAGACAGCGCATCGATGACACCGAAATCTAGCGCCTCAAGGTTGAATGGATCAAGAAACGCGAAGTGGAGTCCGTATGGATTCAGGCTCGCAACGATCCGCTGTACTGACTGCACCGCAGAACCTTCGATCTCGACTACCGGCGCGCCGAGTCGACGAAGGCGCTTAGCTGCGGCCTCACGGCACTGCGGATTAAGGTCTCCGATGTAAACCTGAGTAAATGCGGCGCCACCGTCTTGGCTTTTCTTCCAAGCCGCTACCGCACCCCCATCGATCCATTCACCGGTCTCGCGCACCTTGCATCGTCCGGGCCCGCAAAAAGGATCGATATAGGTTGCCCCGGCTCTGCCGGGCCCAGTCCACTGGGCCCGGACCGCGCGCGAAATGTCGATATAGCGACAAAGGTAGTCGTGCTTCTCTTTGGCCCAGATCCCAACATCCTCAGCCGGTAGGCCATCGTCACCGTCTATCAACTTCCCCATTACCCCTCCATTCTGGTTATTTGCTTTTGCCGCACCAGTGGCGGTCTCTGTACAGACAACACCCGCAGCGGCGAAAGAATTGTACTCGCGCGGCCTGGTTGACCTTGACGTCGAGCACTATGCCGTCATGACGCGTGAAGAATCACGGGGGGCGAAAGTTCAGTCGTGCGCCGGACCTGGGAACCTGATAAAACCTGAGATCGGGCCGGTCATCGGCGAGTGCGTGCGAGACCAAGAGTGGTAAGGTTTGGCAAGGGTCGAAGGGTGATGTTGTAAAGCAGTCACACCCGCGCCTTGCGAGTATCTATGGGCTGAGCCTTGCCCGCCGTGTTTTCCTGCACTATTTAGGTGCATTTCTGCCCGACATATTGTTGGCGGCCCAAATTGGGTGCAGGCTTGGCACGGCTTCATGGCTTTGTCATCAGCGCCTCACGGGTTTTTCCTATAGTTCTGAGTGGCGGACGCAACCGCGGGTGCCTATGGCACGGGCGTTGCTAGATGAGCGTTGAACGTCGTGCAGACAGGGGGAGGCAGCATGTCTTCAGCAGTTCGGATGGTGCAGGACGAGGGCGGCGGGCCGGGGGTGTTGCACCGGCCCGTGTGCCGCGTGTTGCAGGCGCATCACGCGCAGATGGCCACAGTGCATATGCGCGATCTGTTTGCGGCCGATCCGGCGCGCTTCGAGCGGTTTTCGCTGCGGGTGGGCGAGTTGTTGCTGGACTATTCGAAGAATCGCATCACCGGCGACACCATGAGCTTGCTGGAGCGGCTGGCCGAAGAGGCGGATGTGGCGGGTTGGCGCGAGCGCATGTTTGCGGGCGACAAGATCAACCACACGGAAAACCGCGCGGTGCTGCACGTGGCTTTGCGCAACCGCGGCAATTTCCCGGTGAAGGTCGACGGCGAGGATGTGATGCCCAAGGTGAACGCGGTCATCGAGCGCATGGGGGCGTTTGCCGAGCGGGTGAGGAGCGGCGAGTGGCGCGGCTACACCGGCGAGCGGATGACCGACGTGGTAAACGTCGGCATAGGCGGTTCCGACCTGGGGCCGCAGATGGTGGTTCAGGCGCTGAAGCCGTATCGCCATCCGCGCCTGAAGATGCACTTCATTTCCAACGTCGACGGCGCGCATGTGAAGGAAGCGCTGGAAGCGCTGAATCCGGAGACGACGCTGTTCATCGTGTCGTCGAAAACCTTCGCCACGCAGGAAACGATGACCAATGCGCACTATGCGCGCGAGTGGTTCCTGGCGCAGTCGCAGGCGACCGGACATATCGCGCGGCATTTTGTGGCGGTCTCCGCCAACCGCGACGCGGTGGCGGCGTTCGGCATCGACCCGGCCCACATGTTCGAATTCTGGGACTGGGTGGGCGGACGCTATTCGCTATGGTCGGCGATCGGACTGCCGATCGTGCTGGTGGTGGGCGCGGAACGCTTCGCCGAACTGCTGGAAGGCGCGCACGAGATGGACGAGCATTTCCGCCATGCGCCGCTGGCGCAGAACATGCCGGTGATCCTGGCGCTGCTGGGGATCTGGTACAACAACTTTTTCGGCGCCGAGTCGCACGCGATCCTGCCGTATGACCACTACCTGCGCAGCCTGCCGGCGTACCTGCAACAGGCCGACATGGAAAGCAACGGCAAGTCGGTGGACCGCGACGGCAGGGTGGTGGACTATTCCACCGGGGCCATCGTCTGGGGCGCCAGCGGCATCAACGGACAGCATGCGTTCTATCAATTGCTGCATCAGGGAGGCAGGATGATCCCGGCCGATTTCATCGTCTCGGTCGAGCCGCACACCGAACTGCAGGCGCACCACGATATCCTCTTCGCCCATTTCCTGGCGCAGACCGAAGCGCTGATGCGCGGCCGCACGCGCGAGGAGACCCAGCTTGAAATGGGCTCGCCTGAAGGGGGTTCGGCGCAGACCGGCCAGTTCGTCCAGCACAAAGTGTTCGACGGCAACCATCCGAGCAATGCGCTGCTGCTGCAAAAGCTGACCCCGCACGCGCTCGGCATGCTGATCGCACTGTACGAGCACAAGATTTTCGTACAGGGGGTGATCTGGAACCTGAATTCTTACGACCAGTGGGGAGTGGAACTCGGCAAACAGCTTGCCAGCCGCATTCTGCCCGAACTGCAGGCCGCTGCGCCGGTGACCGGGCACGACGCCTCGACCAGCGCGCTCATTAATTACTACCGCCGCATGCGCCGGCCGCATGCTGGCTTATAGTTCAAGTATGGAGTTGATTGCGGGTGATATCGGGGGGACCAAAAGCTGGCTGGCCTGGGTGGCCGGCGATGCGGGCGGCGCGCCGCGCCTGCGTTTCGAGAAGGTGTATGCCAGTGCCGATTTCGCTTCGGCAGATGCGCTGTTACGCCAGTTCGTGGCCGAGGCGCAGTCAACCGTCCCGCCGAACACCCTGCTGCTGGCGCTGCCCGGGCCGCTGCAGGCGCAACACGTCAAGCTCACCAATCTGGACTGGACGCTCGATGCGGCCGACCTGGCCGCCTCGCTGGGTATTGCCGACGTGCGCTTCATCAACGATTTTCAGGCGGCGGCGGCAGGCGTGGCGACGTTGGCCGCATCCGACGTGATCGCACTCAACCCCCGGCCAGCCGATCCCGGCGGCGTGCGTGCCATTATCGGTGCCGGCACCGGCATGGGACTGGCCTTCATGGTGGCCGATTCCAGCGGGCGCTACCGGAGCTTTGCCAGCGAAGGCGGACACACCGACTTTGCGCCGGGCAATGCGCTGCAGGTGCGGCTGCTCGAGCGTCTGCGCGCCGAATATGGTCATGTGTCATGGGAGCGCGTCGTGTCGGGCTCGGCGATGAACGACCTGTACCGCTTCTGCTGTACCGAGCAGGGCCTCGCGCTGCCCGGCGAACCGGTGGGCGGTGCCGAACTCGTTGCACGCGCCGGGGCGGGCGACAGGGCCGCCGTGGCCGCGCTCGAACTGTTCGTCGATCTGTATGGGGCGTGGGCCGGCAATGTGGCGCTGCTGTATCAGCCGCGCGGCGGGCTGTATATTGCCGGTGGCGTGTCCCGGCACCTGCAGACACACCTGCAGGCGCCGCGTTTCATGGCCGCGGCCGGCGACAAGGGGCGGATGCGCGGGGTGGTCGAGCGCATGCCGGTTTTTTTGATTGTCCAGCCGCGGCTGGGGGTGCAGGGCGCGATTGCAACGGCGTTTGCGCCGCCCTGAATCCAGGGCCGACGGTTCACTCTTGATTCCAATAGGGCAGCAGCAAGGAGCGGATATGACGATTTCAAAAGACGAGCAGGAGCGGCTCTATCGCTATTACACCGAGCCGAAGATGGTGACCGGCCTCACGCGCAGGACGCTGGCGCTGGTGCTGGCGGGCGGCGAGGGCTCGCGGCTGAAGCATCTGACCGCCTGGCGCGCCAAGCCCGCGGTGCCGATCGGAGGCAAATACCGCATCATCGATTTTCCGCTGTCGAACTGCGTCAATTCGGGCATCCGCCGCATCGGCGTGCTGACGCAATACAAATCGCATTCGCTGATCCGTCACCTGCAGCGCGCCTGGGGCTTCATGCGCGCCGAGATCGGCGAGTTCGTGGAAATCCTGCCGGCGCAGCAGCGCACCCACAAGAAGGAGTGGTATCAGGGTACCGCCGATGCGCTGTTCCAGAACATCGATATCGTGCAGCGCCATCACCCCGAGTACGTGCTGGTGCTGGGCGGCGACCATGTCTACACCATGGATTACTCGGCGATGCTGCTGCACCACGTGCAGACCGGTGCCGACTTCACCGTCGGCAGCATCGAGGTGCCGGTGGCCGAGGCAAGCTCGTTCGGCGTGATGTCGGTCGACGAAAAAATGCGCATCACCCATTTCGCCGAGAAACCCGAGAATCCCGACTGCATTCCCGGCAAGCCAGGCACCGCGCTGGTGTCGACGGGCATCTACGTCTTCTCCAAGGATTTCCTCTACAAGACGCTGGTCGAGGACGCCGGCAACCCCCGCTCCTCGCACGACTTCGGCAAGGACATCATTCCGGCCAGCATCGCATCCGCGCGCGCGATAGCGTTTCCTTTCCGCAAGCAAGACGGCCAGCCCGCCTACTGGCGCGATGTCGGCACGCTGCATTCCTACTGGCAAACCAACATGGAGCTGTGCTCGATCGAACCCGAACTCAATCTGTACAACCGCGACTGGCCGATCTGGACCTACCAGCCGCAATTTCCGCCCGCCAAGTTCATTTTCGACGACGAGGGCCGGCGCGGCGAGGCGATCGACTCGCTGATCGCGGGCGGCTGCATCCTGTCGGGCGCGCGG
>Ga0209958_1000687_pt1 | contig 45650 bp, 40 predicted proteins | sample ThiBio_inoc_plan_FD_183942 | JGI IMG/M metagenome (GOLD analysis project Ga0209958, IMG submission 183942) | Wastewater bioreactor microbial communities from Cape Town, South Africa - Thiocy_inoc_plan (SPAdes) | ecosystem: Engineered > Bioremediation > Thiocyanate > Unclassified | place: South...
GCCCCGACGCCAGGATCGCGCGGGCGACCGCCGGCGTCTCCACCCGCGCGATGATCCCGGTCCCGCCCCACGACTTCATCCGCGGGACGGCCTGAAGGAAGTCGCCCGGCGTGACGTAGAAGCCCCAGGGCCCGTGCAACCGTGCGTAGCGCACCACGCCCCGCAGCAGTTCGCGGCCGTAGCCGCGCGACGTCTCGATCAGCAGCGCGATTCGCGGCGTCCCCATGACGGCACCCCCTCCATCGTCCATCATGCCCGGACGCCTGCGCGGAATCGACGTTTTTCTGCGCGGATGCGGCCTCGCCCGGCCGCCTCCGCTCGCCTATCTTCATGGGGAGTTCCGCCCTCCGCATCCCGACAGCCACGGAGACCGCCGAGGCCATGCCCCCCGAACCGCGCGTCGCCTGGGAGCAGCGCTGGCACCCCTTGCGGGAGGAGTGGATCCTCTACACCCCCCACCGCGGCGGCCGGCCCTGGATCGGCGAGACCCATCGCCCCGCCGACGTCGACCCGCCGGCCTACGACCCCGCCTGCGCCCTCTGCCCCGGCAACCGGCGCCTCCGCGGCGAGAACCCGCCCTACGCCGGGGCGTATTGGTTCACCAACGACCTGCCGTGCTTCGGCCCCGACGCCCCGGACGTCTCCGGCGGCGACGACCTCTATCGCACGCGGAGCGCCCGCGGCACGGCCGAGGTCGTCTGCTATCACCCCGACCATGGCAAGACGTTCGTCGACCTGACCGACGCCGAGGCCGCGGCCGTCGTCGACCTCTGGGCCGATCGCTATCAAGCCCTGGGTGCCCGCCCCGACGTCGACCACGTCCTGATCTTCGAGAATAAGGGGTCGCTGGTCGGGACGTCGAACCCTCACCCCCACTGCCAGATCTACGCCGGCGGCCTGATCTACGGCCACATCGAACGCGAGGCGGCGACCGCCCGCCGCCACTTCGAACGCACCGGGGAATACCTGGGCCGGACGATCCTGAAGCGCGAGGAAGCCGGACCTCGGGTGATCGCCGCCAACGACGACTTCCTGGCGTGCGTCCCCTGGTTCGCCCGCTACGCCTACGAGGTCTTCATCCTGCCGCGCCGGCCGGTCGCCTCGCTGGCCGATCTGTCGCCCTCGGAGCGGGCGTCGCTCGGCCTGATGATCCGCGAGGTCGCCACGCGGTACGACAACCTCTGGAAGATGCCCATGCCTTACGTCATGGCCATCCACCAGGCCCCGACCGACGGCGGGGACTACGCGACGTACCCGTTCCACGTCGAGTTCCACCCGCCGTTGCGGAAGCCCGACACGATGAAATACCTGGCGGGGCCCGAGGTCGGCGGGGGCTCCATGACCAACGAGTCCGACCCGGACGAGAAGGCGGCCGAGCTGCGAGCGGTCGCCGGCCCCCATTATAAGAGGATGGCGCGATGACCCCCGCGGACGAGGATCGGGCCCGATCGCTCCTGTGCGGCCTCCAGGATTCCATCCGCGACGCCGTGATCGCCGCGCGGCACGCCCACGCCGCGGAGGACCTGGCCGAGGTCGCCGTGGTCACCGCCGCCGACACCATCTACCGTATCGACAAGATCAGCGAGTCGGCCGTCTTCGATTGGTTCGAGTCCCGCTGGCCCCGCGAATGGCCCGTCGAGCTGGTGATGGAGGGGGTCGAGGATGAGGTCCCGACCTTCCCGAGGGGGACGCCCGTCGACCGGACCGCGCTCAAGTGCATCCTCGACCCCATCGACGGGACGCGCGGGCTCATGTATGACAAGAGGTCCGCGTGGATCCTCGCGGCCCTGGCGCCGCAGCGGGGCGACCGCACCAACCTGGGCGACGTGCGGGTCGCGGCGATGACCGAGCTGCCGACGACCAAGCAATGGGCGTCCGACCAGGTCAGCGGCGTGCGAGGATGCGGGCCCGAGGGGCTGGTCGCCGAGCGGGTCGATATCCGCGACGGCGGGCGGCGCCCGCTGCCGATCCGCCCCTCCCGCGCGGCCGACTTCCGCCACGGCTTCGCCGCCCTCGCGCGGTTCTTCCCCGAGGGGAAGGAGCTGCTGGCGCGGGTCGAGGAACGGATCTGGGAGGTGCTGCACGGGCGGGGCGGGAGTTCTCCGGTGGTGTTCGAAGATCAATACCTCTCGACCGGCGGCCAGCTCTACGAGCTGATGGTCGGCCACGACCGCATGCTGGGCGACCTGCGCCCGCTGGCCCACCGCACGCTGGGGATCGACTCGGCCCTGGTCTGCCACCCCTACGACATCTGCACGGCCATGCTGCTGCAAGAGGCCGGCGGCGTGGTCGAGGCCCCCGACGGCCGGCCGCTCGACGCGCCGCTGGACACGACCTCGCCCGTGTCGTGGATGGGCTACGCCAACCCCGGCCTGGCCGACCTGGTCCGACCGGTCCTGTCGCGGCTGATGGAGGAACACCTCCGATGAGCCGACCCCCCTGGCAGGGTGAAGCCCCCGGCCGCCTCGACGTGCTGGGCGGCGTGTCCGACTACAGCGGATCGCTGGTCCTCCAGACCCCGATCCGCGGGACGACCCGCGTGACGATCGCGCCGACGCCCGCGCCGCGGCTGCGGGTCGTCAGCGAGCAGGAGGGGGCCGTCGATCTCCCGCTGCCGGACCCGCGCGAAATGGTCGCCGAGGCCGGCGGGGTCGCTCCGCTGAAGGACTGGCTCCGGGCGCGCGACGTCCCGCACTGGGCCTACTACCCGCTCGGCTGCCTCTTCCTGTTCTGCCACGCCCGGGATTGGCGGCCGGCGTCCGGCCTGGCGATCGAGATCGCGACCGACGTGCCGACCTCGATGGGCGTGAGCAGCAGCGCGGCCCTGGAGGTCGCAACGCTCCGCGCGCTGGAGGAAGCCGCGGGGCGTCGGTTCGAGGGGACCGCCCTGGCTCGCCTGGCCCAGCGGGCGGAGAACGAGGTGGTCGGGGCCCCCTGCGGCCTGATGGACCAACTCGCCGCGGCCCACGGCGTCCGCGGGGCGCTGTTGCCGATCCTCTGCCGCCCGGACGTCCTCCGCGATCCGGTCCCGCTCCCCGACGGCGCGATCGTCGCGGGCTGGCCCAGCGGCGTGAAGCACGCCGTATCCGGGGCCGAGTACGGCACGGCGCGGACGGCCTCGTTCATGGGCAAGCGGATCCTGGAGGGCGCGCTCGGCCGGAAGCTCGGGCATTTGACGGAGCTATCTCCATCGCTGCTGGATGAGGCGGCCGACGTCCTGCCGGCCTCGCTCGCGGGCGCGGACTTCCTCGCCGCGTACGGCTCGGTCGACGACCCGCATTCCGCCGTCGTCCCCGATCGGCCCTACCCGGTGCGGGCGGCCGTCGAGTTCCCCGTCGGCGAGAACGCCCGCTGCCACCTGGCCGAAAGCTGGCTCCGGGACGGCGGGGCGGACCGGGCCGGGACGCTGCGGGAGGTCGGCGAGCTGATGTACGACTCGCACGCCGGCTACGGCTCGATCGGCCTGGGCCGTCCCGAGACCGACGCGATGGTCGAGGCCGTCCGCGGCCTGGGGCCGTCGCGAGGCTTCTACGGCGCCCGGGTCAGCGGCGGCGGCTGCGGCGGGACCGTCGTCGTGCTGCTGGAGGCGGACTCGCTTCCCGACCTGCGACGCCTGGCCGACCGGGCGGGGACGCCCGCATTGATCGTCTAACTCATCATCACCCTCCGCGGATACCCTCCCCATGCTGATCGCCCAAGCGCACGCCGCCGCGAGCCTCTCCGGCCTCGACTGGCTGGTGATCGCCGTCTACTTCGGCCTCCTCATCGCCATGGCCTGGTGGGTCATCGGCAAGGGGAAGGACACGGCCGACGACTACTTCCTTGCGGGCCGCAACCTCTCCTGGTGGATCGTCGGCGCCTCCATCTTCGCCTCGAACGTCGGCTCCGAGCACGTCGTCGGCCTGGCCGGCTCGGGCGCGGCCGACGGCGTGGCGATGGCCCATTACGAGCTGCACGCCTGGTGCCTCCTGGTTCTGGCCTGGGTCTTCGTCCCGTTCTACAGCCGGTCGATGGTCTTCACCATGCCGGAGTTCCTGGAGCGTCGGTTCTCGCCCGCCTCGCGATACGTCCTCTCCGTGGTCTCGATCATCACGTTCATCGTGTCGAAGATCGCCGTGGGGATCTTCGCCGGCGGCGTCGTCTTCGCCACGCTGCTCCCGGAGGTCCGCCTGGAGCTGGGCGGCGCGACGATCGACAGCTTCTGGATCGGGTCGATCCTCGTCATCGTGCTGACGGGCCTTTATACCGCGCTCGGCGGCATGCGGGCGGTGGCGTACAACGACGCCGTGCAGACGGTCATCCTGATCCTCGGCTCCGGGACGCTGACGATCTACGGCCTGTACACGCTGGGCGGCTGGGAGGAGCTTCGGCAGCTCTGCGGATCGGACATGTTCAACCTCTGGCGTCCGCTCATCCCCGAGGGGGTCGAATGGACCTGGGCTCCCGTGCTGGAGAAGGACGCCGCGGGGAAGATCGTCAAGGAGGCGTGGTACTTCCACGGCGATTACCCGTGGCTGGGCATGCTGTTCTGCGCCCCGATCATCGGCCTGTGGTACTGGTGCACCGATCAATACATCGTCCAGCGCGCCCTGGGGGCCCCGGACGAGCGGACGGCGCGCCGCGGCAGCATCTTCGCCGGCTTTTTGAAGCTGTTCCCGGTCTACCTGTTCATCATCCCGGGGATGATCGGGTTCGCCCTGGCGAAGAGCGGCAAGGTTCCGGGCCTGGAGGCGATGGTCACGGCCGACGGCCGGCCGGTCCCGCACGAGGCCCAGGCCGTGTTCCCGATGCTGGTGAAGCACCTGCTGCCGACGGGCCTGCGGGGGCTCGTCGTGGCCGGGCTGCTCTCCGCCCTGATGGGGTCGCTGGCCGGCGTGTTCAACGCCTGCTCCACCCTCTTCACCGTGGACCTCTACCAGAAGTGGCGGCCCCGGGCGACGCAGTCGCAGATCGTGCGCGTCGGCCGGTTGGCGACGATCGCCATGGTCGTCATCGCGCTGGCGTGGATCCCCGTCATCCAGGGCGCTCGCGGTCTGTACAACTACTTGCAGGCCGTGCAGGGTTATCTGGCGCCGCCGATCTTCGTGGTCTTCTTCATGGGGGTGGCCTTCAAGCGGCTCACCGCCCAGGGATGCTTCTGGGCGATGGCGGTCGGCTTCCTGATGGGGGCGTTCCGCATGATCGTGGACACCCCGGTCACGCTGGGCCTGAAGGGATACGAGCACGGATACGCGCCGGGCTCGTTCCTCTGGGTCGTGAACAACATCTACTTCCAGTACTTCAGCGTGCTGATCACGATCGTCTCGGCGGTGGTGCTGGTCGCGGTCAGCTACCTCACGCCGGCCCCGGACTACGACCGAATCCGCGGCCTGACGTTCGGCACCGCCACGGACGAGGACCGCGCCCGGACGCGGGCGAGCTGGAACGGCGTGGACGTCGCGGCCTCGGCGGTCGTCCTGGCCTGCATCCTGTTCGCCTACGTCTACTTCCGCGGCTGAGGCCGGCGCGAGCGGCCCTGGAAGCGATCGGCCGAGTAGGGGGCGGGGTCGAGGTGCGGCCTCGCCCCGTTCGCGATCTCGGCCGCGAGCTTGCCCGTCGCCGTCGCCATGGACATGCCGAGCATGTTGTGCCCGGCGGCGACGAGGACGTTGCCGAGCGCCGGGCTCGGGCCGATGATCGGGAGGCCGTCGGGCGTCATCGGCCGCCAGCCGAACCATTCCTCCTCGGGCTCGCCGATCGGCCGGGTCTTCAGGTAGCGGGCCGAGGTCTCCGACAGGACGCCGAGCCGCCTGCGGTCGATGGTCGAGTCGCGGCCGGCGAACTCCATCATCGAGCCGATGCGGAACCCGTCCGCGAACGGGGTCACGGCCACCCGGTCTTCCTCGAAGATCATCGGCAGGGCGGGGGGGGCCTCGACGTCGCGATACGTCACCGAGTAGCCCTTGCCGGGCTGGATCGGGATCCGGCAGCCGATCTCGCGCTCCAGCGCGGGCGTCCAGGCCCCGAGCGCCACGACGACGTCGTCGGCCGGGACGTCGCCGGCGGCCGTGCGGACGGCGACCGCCCGGCCCCCCTCGCGGACGAAGCCGGTCGCCGCGCGATGCTCGTGGATGGTCACGCCCAGGCCGGTCAGCACGCGGCGCAGCTCGGCCATCAGGCGGTCCGGCCGCAGGTGGGCGTCGTGCTCGTAGAGCCACGCGCCGGGGAGGCCGGGGCGGACCGAGGGCTCCAGCGCATACAGGTCGGCGGGGTCCAGCCGCCGCGCGGGCATGTCGAACCGCTCGCGCAACAGGTGGTCGACCTCCGCATGGTGTTCCATCGCCCTTGGCGAGCGGAAGACGAACAGCAGGCCCTTCGTCTGCCAGTCGCAATCGATGTCCTCGTCCCGGATCAGCTCGTCGTAGAGCGACCGCGACGAGCGCAGCAGGGCTGAAATCGCCTCGCCGGCCGACAGCATGTCCGGCTCGTTGCAGCGGCGGGCGAACGTCATGAACCAGCCGGGGTTCCGCAGCAGGACGCCCGGCTTGAGGCGGATCGGCGCGTTGCGCCGGGCCATCACTCCCAGGATCGTCCGCAGCGCGCCCGGGGCGGCCAGGGGGAGGGCGTGGCTGGGGCAGATGTAGCCGCAGTTGGCGTGCGAGCACCCCGAGCCGAATCCGGCCGCGTCGATCAGCGTGACCGACCGTCCCGCCCGGGCCAGGTAATACGCACAGCAGGCCCCCACGACCCCGCCGCCGACGACCACCGCCTTCCTCGGTCCGCTCACGGCCGGAGGCCCTCCCGGAACGGATCCGTGGGGTCGATCAAGAGCGTGGCCTCTGCGGTCACGAACGCCTCGCCCGCGACGACGGGATGGATGCGGCCGTCCTCGCCGGGCCGATACGACCCCTCGAAGATGCTGCCGACGACACCTTCCTGACGCCACGTCGCGCCCGGGGCCAGCTTGCCGTCCGCGGCGAGGCAGGCGATCTTGGCGCTCGTGCCGGTGCCGCAGGGGCTGCGGTCGTAGGCCATGCCGGGGCAGAGCACGAAGTTCCGGGCGTCGCTCTTCGGATCTTCCGGCGGGCTGAACAACTCGACGTGGTCGATCTCGGCGCCGTCGGCCCCGGCGACCCCTTCGGCCTCCAGGGCCCGGCGGATCCTCGCGGCGCGAGCGGTCAGGGCGTCCGCGTCGTCCAGGCCGATGCGCCCTCCCGCGGGCGTGAGGAAGAACCAGTTGCCGCCCCACGCCACGTCGCCGACGACCGGGCCGACGCCCTCGACGTCCACCGCGACGCCCTTGCGAAAGCGGTAGCTCGGCACGTTCTCGACCGAGACCCGGGCCCCGCCGTGATACTCGAACCCGACCACGCCGACCGGGGTGTCGAGCTTGTAGCGGCCCGGGCCGACCCGCCCCATGTGGGCCAGCGTCACGGCCAGGCCGATCGTCCCGTGGCCGCACATCCCCAGCACGCCCACGTTGTTGAAGAAGATCACGCCCGCGACGCAGCCCGGCTCATGGGGGGGCGTGAGCAGCGCCCCGACCAGGACGTCGGAGCCTCGCGGTTCGTTCACGACGGCCGACCGGAAGCGGTCGAACCGCTCGCGGAACAGGTCGCGGCGGGCCGAGAGCGGGCCGTCGCCCAGGTCGGGCCCGCCGCCGACCACCACGCGGGTCGGCTCGCCGCCGGTGTGGGAATCGATCACATGGATGCGTCGCATCGCGGCCCCCTCGATTTCAGGCCCCCGGACGGTTCTCGATCCCGCGGCGGATGACGGCCAGGATCCGTTCCCGCTCCTCGCCGACGAGCGGCCTGCGAGGCTCGCGCACCCACTCGGCGCCCAGGCCGGCCTCCTGGACCATCAGTTTGATGTACTGGACGAACTTCGGATAGGTGTCGAGCTTCATCAGCGGCGAGAACCAGCGGTAGAGGGCGCGGGCCTCGTCCCACGCGCCGGCCTTCAGCAGGTCCCAGAGCCGTTGGTTCTCGGCCGGGAACGCGATGCCGGAGCCGGCCACCCAGCCGTCGATGCCGTGGATCGAGGATTCCACGATCAGGTCGTCGACGCCGGCGAACAGGGCGAAGCGGTCGCCCAGCAGCAGGCGGATCTCGACGATCCGCCGCGGGTCGGCCGAGCTTTCCTTCACGGCGACCAGGTTGCGGACGTCGGCGAACTCGACGAGCCGGGCGGGGGTCACGTCGACCGTGTAGGCGATGGGGTTGTTGTAGAGCATCCACGGCAGGTCGGTGGCCGAGGCGACCTTCCGGAAGAAGGCGTCGGCCTCGTCGGCGTCGGGGCGGTAGACCATCGGCGGCATGATCATGAAGCCGGCGGCCCCGACCTCGGCGAAGTCGCGCGCGGCCCGCACGGCCTTCGCGGTCGAGGTCTCGGCGATCCCCGCGACGACCGGGACCTTGCCGGCCGCGGCCCGGACCGCCGTCCGGACGACCTCGACCTTCTCGCCCGGCTCCATCGCCTGATTCTCGCCCAGCGAGCCGCAGACGACCACGCCGCCGACCCCCGAGGCGACCATCGCCTCGATGTGACGGCCCGTGGACGCCGCGTCGAGCGACTGGTCCTCGCGGAACTGCGTCGTCATCGCCGGAAACACGCCGGACCATCGCTTGCCCATCGACCGTCCTCCGCAATCGGGTTCGTCGCATCCGCCGCAGATCATAACGCATCGGCGTCGGCCGTTCTTGGCGCATCGGGCGGCTCCGGCTGAATTCCGCGCATAATGGGGGAGGCGGCCCGGGGCGGCCGTCGCTTGCAACGGAGCGCGTCGCCATGGCGAGGTCGGCCGTCTCGGACCTGTTCGGGTCGCTCGCCTCGCCGTTCACCGGGGAGGACCTGTTCGACCGCCTGAACGACCTGGTCTATTTCGTGAAGAACGAGCGGGCCGAGTACGTCGTCGTGAACCGCACGCTGATGGAACGCTGCGGGGCGCGCGACAAGCGGCAGATCCTCGGCAAGACCGCCGAGGAGGTCTTCCCGGGCCCGCTGGGGCGATCCTACCGCGAGCAGGACGAGGCCCTGATCCGCACCGGCGAATCCGTCGTGAACCAACTCGAACGGCACCTCTACCCGGGCCGCGACGAGGGTTGGTGCCTGACGAACAAGCTCCCCCTCCGGGGTGCGGGGGGGCGCGTGGTGGGGCTGGTCGGCGCGTCGCAGGACGTCCACCCGCCGGCGGAGCAGGCGGACGGATACGAGGACGTCGCCAGGGCCGTGCAGTTCGCCCGCGATCACCTGGACGAGCGGCCGACGCTTGGGGTCCTCGCGGCGGTGTCCGGCCTGTCGAGCTACCAGCTCGACCGCCGCGTGCGGAAGCTCTTCCGCTTGGCGACGGGGCAGTTGCTCCTCAAGCTGCGCATGGACGCCGCCTCCGACCTCCTGCGCGGCACAGACCGGCCCGTCGCCGAGATCGCCCTCGCGTGCGGATATTCCGACCAGAGCGCGTTCGCCCGCCAGTTCCGCAAGACGATCGGCCTGACCCCGCTCGAATACCGAGTCGTCGACCGGCCGGGGGCGTCGGCGAAGCCGACGTAGTCGCGGCCTGCCGGCGCCGGATTCGGTGATACTCGGAAGGCATGTCCGACGAGTGTCGAGGTCGGCTCTCGGAAGTGGCCGCCTGCATCGTGGCCCAATCGAGCCGAGGCCGGTATGGCGAATCGAATCCCACCCGGAGATGCGTTGCTCGCCGGCAGTCCTTATCTGAAGAAATGGTTGCACGTCTGCGGAGCCTGCGGCCGTGTCGGACACGAACCCGATTGTCCAGACTCCGGACCCGTCTGCTGGTCGCTCAAGCGTTCTTATTCGCTCCTCGAACTGAACCACATCGGGCTATGCCCGGCCTGCGACTCGGTCTCCCAAGACGCCAGCGGCCGAGCGTGAGCAGGGCATAGCCGAGGTCGCTCAGCGCCCCGCCTCGCCGGGCAGGTCGCCCGCCTCGGCGGCCCGGCCTGCGTCCATCAGCAACGCGGCGAGGCCGGCGAGGGCGGCGGCCTCGCCGCGACGGTCGCCGCGCAGACGGGCCTCCCCGGCCCGCCGCTCGGCCTCGCCTCGGGGCGTCCCGCCCCCGTGCGCCCCGCCGGCTGGTCCCCCGGCTCTCTGGACGAGGAGCAGGCCTTCGCCCAGGCGGCGGACTCGCGTCGCCTCGGGCCACAGCGACCGGACCGTCGCCTCGTCGAGCGGCCCGTCGTCCCGCCGCGCCAGCGTCAGGCCGGTCCTCCGCCCCCCGTCCCGGACCACATCGGGCCCGCCCGGGAGCTTCCAGGCCCGGTCCTCCCCGCCCCGCGAGAACAGCCTCGCGATCGACCCGATCAGGCCGACGAGGGGCTTCCTGCGGACGCATCCCGGCGAGCCCCTGGACCTCGACCATGATCCTCGCGTGGGGATGCAGGCGGAGGAGGGTCTTCTCGACGGACGGTGTCGTCGGCGACGGTCGTCACGGGCTTCTTCTCGCGAGCCGCCGACCGGCCGAGCTTCAGCCCCTCGATGGTCGTGAGCCCCTGGGACATCCTTGGGGGGACGATCCCCTCCCTGGCCGCCCGGCGGAACATCCGCCTGATCCGCCCCACCCGGCCGTCGATGGTCTTGCGGGCCGGCGCGCCGTCGATCATGGACTGCCGGTCCAGCTCGAGGTCCTTCGGCCTGAAGGCGTCCGCCGACGTCTGGCCGTACAGCCCCTTCGGCGATTTGAGGGCACAGCGGATGTTGTCGAACTCCCCCGTCGGCCGACCGTGCTTCACGTAATGGGACGAGGCCATCTCCAGATATCGGAGGATCAGCTCGTTGATCGAGAGGTCGCCGGGGATTAGGGCTGGGAAGGACTCGCCCGGGCCTGGCCTTCCGCATCCCGACCGGCGATCAGCCGGGCGTACTTCTCGTGGCTCTCGGGGGAGCCGTACGGGCCCAGGTAGAAATTCTTGCCGTCGATGGTGACGACGGCACAGTTCCGGGGCTTGTGCAGGCGGTATGACGGGGGACGATTGGTGTGAGGCGTCGTGCAGCTCCGAGCGGCCGAAACGGTACATGTACCGTCTTTGGACCGACCTCTTCGCCGCACTGCCCCTCTGTGCCCGGGTGCGCTAACTCGTGATTTTGGAAGAACTTGCGTCGAATGGCGGACTGGGGGATTCGAACCCCTGACGTCCAGCTTGGGGAAACCATCGAATCGACACCTGTTCAGGTGAATCAGGGCGAAGCAGGTTCTAGACATACGGCATGTCGCCTCACTCTGCAATCCTGAGCATTTGCGGGCGTTCCAAGGCCGTAAAATGCAGAAAATCACCGTCTTCCCGAATGGAAAGCCCGTAAACCCCGTCACCAAGCACCTGGGCCGGGGGCTTCCCTGTAATCCCGCATGAGCCGCATCCGCCTCGCCGACAGCACCCATGACGAACTCCGCGCCCAGTACCTCGACGCTCACGTCATGCGCCCGGCTCTTGCGGGTGCGGTAGGTCGGTGCGTGCTCGTCGGCGAAGACCCTGAGGCAGACCGACCCGCCGCCGATCTTCCAGCCGGTCGCATAGACGTGCTGGGCGGCACTCGTCCTGGCCGCCTCGACCGGCCGTTCATAGCTGGGCCGGTCCAGCCTCCGCAGGCGACGCGAGCTTCGGACCAGGCCGCCGAGGCGACGGCCACGCCGGTGAGGGTCAGCAGGACCGAGGAGCACTTGCGATAGGAGACACCGAGGCGATTATGACCGGCTTGGGAGTCGCCCCGCGGAGTGCCCCCCCAGTGTGGGTCAGGCTCGACAATCTACGAGACGCGGCGACCGCCGACGTCGCGACCGGGTTCCTCCGCTACGGCACGGCCGGTCCGGAGCCGCGATGGTACGGGCCGGGAGCCTGGGGCAGGTCGTGGAAGCCTTCGCCGAACCGGCCCGATCGCGGGATCGCCGAGACATGACGCGATCGACGACGATCTCGATGACGCCCGCCCGACGGCCGAAAGCGCGAACGAGCACGGAGGTCGCCCCGTGCCCGTCGCGGGTCGTTTCAGTTCGGCCCGATCGGACGCGGCCTCAGGCCGTGCGAGCGCGGCGGCGCAGGGCCGCGCCGCCCACCAGACCCGTGCCCAGCAAAGCGCTGACGATCGCGGAGGGCTCGGGCACGGCCGGAAGCAGCCCGCCCGGCGTGACCAGCGTGAGGGTGGAGCTCACCGCGTTCTGGCCGCCGCCCGCCTGCGACAGGCTCAGCACGATCGTCGCGCTGGTCTGGTCCGTGTCGGCCCCCGCCCAGGAGCCCGGCGTGAAGAAGCCCTCGATGTACAACGCGCGACTGCCGTCGCCCGGATTCACGTCCGCCGTCACCGCGACCGCCGTGAACTGCCCCCAGGCCGCGCTTCCCAGCACGAAGGTCGTGGGGTCGCTCAGATCGAGCTGCGAAGCCGTGAGCATACTGGTCTCGGGAGCCGCCGTGAAGCCGCCCGTGGCATCCACCGCCAGGCCGGTCAGCACGCCGCTCAGATCGAACGTCGACGACAAGTATAGAGGCTTCTGATCGACGCCTGTGCTCACCACGGCGATCGCCTCGGAGCCGACCACGGAGCCGGCCTCGGCACCGCCCACGAACGTCATCGCCAGCGCGGCGACTAATGAGCCCACAAGCCACTTTCTAAGCATTGATGCGTCCTTCTTTGCTGGGGCTGTTGAAGGGCCTGACGGGCTGCGGAACCCGAGCCTGCGTCAGGGAACCTTGTCACTGGAGGGGAGGTAGGCCATTGCCCCCGGCTGACGCCGGATTGCGCAGCCACGGATGACACGCCCACCGGGCGGGGTGCTTCCCACGTGAGACGTGAGCGGGGAGCTTCGATCCCGATCACGATGCCGCCAAGAAGCCGTTCGCTTACGCCGGCACCCGATCCGCTCGCGTAAGCCGAGCGACTTGTTGCGAAAGCCGAACGATCGCCGACTGGAAGCCGGTGGGTTCGACGGCCGGCTGCAAGCCCGTCTGAAGGCTCGAACCTCCCGTCGACGTCCGGAGCCTCGGCTCGGGCCGATCCGGCGGACGCCGACGCGAAGGCGGCGAGACGACCAAACTCGTCGCGAATCAAGCCGGAACTCCCGAAGTCGACCTGAACGAAGAAGCCGCACGGAAGGAGGGATCTCTCGGGTGGTATGAGCCTCCAGGGGCTCGCTCATTCAGGTTGTCGCCTGCGTATACTCTCTTTGCCCTTTAATCCCTTCCTCCGTGAAGTAGTAAGGCATTTCTTGAGGAATTCGACGCGGATCGACGGTGTTTTCCCCGAATCTTGGATCGCGCCGGCCGTGGCCAGACGGCCGGGGCCTCGCTTGAGAGACCATCGGAAATGACATCGGCACCGGATCGTGACGGAACATCGGAAAGGTCGGGCGGACACACCTCGTCCTCGTTTCCGACGACGAGTTGGAATCTGGTGTCGGAGGCGGCGTCGAGCGGCCGCGCCATGGCGGAGCTATCCAAGTCGTACTGGTATCCTATCTATGCATTCATGCGTCGTCGCGGGCTGTCGAATGCGGATGCGTGCGATGCGACCCAGGATTATTTCGTCCGGTTGATCGAGGGCACCCTGCTGCTCAACGCCTCGCGCGCCAGGGGGCGGTTCCGCGCGCTGCTGCGGAGGGACTGCGGTTACTTCCTGGCGGACAGGCGGGATCGCGAGGGGGCCGCCAGGCGGGGCGGAGGCGCGCGTCATCTATCGCTCGACGCCGAGAGGGCCGAGGCTCGATACCTCGCGGAGCCGGTCGACGACGAGGACGCCGAGGCCGTTTTCGATCGGGCGTGGGCGATGGAGTTGCTGTCCCGGGCGTACGAGTCGCTGGCCGTCGAGGCCTCGCGCACGGGTCGCGGCATTCCCTTCGAACTCCTGCGCGACTTGCTCGCGCCGTACCAGCCGCCGAATTCGCCGGCGCGGATAGCCGCCGAGGCCGGGACGACCGTCGGGGCGGTTCGCGCCGCGGCCGCGCGCCTGCGCCGTCGATTTCGGGAGAAATTGCGGGAGGAAGTCGCGGCCACGCTCGACGACCCGAGCGAAGCCGACGTCGACGAGGAGGTTTTCTCGCTCTTCCAGGCGCTCGGCCGCCGGGGCGGGCCGAAGGCGTGACCACCATGGCCCACGACGGACGCTGTCCGATCTGCGAGCATCCCCTCCCCGCGGGGCCGCTCGGGGATCTTTGCCCGCGCTGCCTGATGGGCCTGGGCCTCTTTCACCACGACGACGCCGCCGACCTCGGTCCGGCTACGTCGGGAGCACCGGAGACGCGAGTCGGGGGCGTGCGCCTGATCGAGCCGATCGCTCGCGGCGGCATGGGCGAGGTCTTTCGAGGCCTGGACGATCGCATCGGCCGCGAGGTCGCGGTCAAGATGGTGCGAGGCGACCACGACGACCGGCTCGACCTGGCCCGTCGGTTCGTGGACGAGGCCCGGATCGCCGGGAGGCTCCAGCATCCCGGGATCATTCCCGTGTACCAGCTGGGCGAAGCCGACGACGGCCGGCCGTACATCGTGATGAGGCTCGTCGCCGGCGACACGCTTGGGTCGGCCTTGAGTCGGCGCGACGACCCGTCGCGGGACCTGCCGCGACTCCTGAACGTGTTCGTGCAGATCTGTCAGGCGGTGGCCTACGCCCATTCGCGCGGGGTGATCCATCGCGACTTGAAGCCCTCCAACGTCATGCTGGGCCGTTTCGGCGAGGTTCAGGTCATGGACTGGGGCCTCGCCAAGGTCGTCTCCGACGCCGGGGCGGAAGCGGGCTCGAGGGACGGAGATCGCAGCGGGCTGGACGACCCGCGCGCGTTCGGCGGGGCGTCGATCTCGGGTGCCGTCCTCGGCACGCCGGCCTACATGGCGCCGCAGCAGGCCCGCGGCGAGCCGGCGACCGACGCCCGGGTCGACGTCTTCAGCCTGGGATCGATCCTCTGCGAGGTCCTCACCGGAAGGCCGGCCCACGAGGGCGAGACGCCGGCCGAGGTCCTGGAGCGGGCGGCGAGCGGCGACGTCCGAGACGCCGTCGAGCGCCTCCGCCGGTGCGGTGCCGGCGAGGAACTGGCTGCGATCGGGATCGATTGCCTGTCCGAAGACCCCGAACGCCGGCCCGCCGACGCGGGCGCGGTCGCGGCCCGCGTCGTCTCCTATCTCGAATCGTCCGAGCAGCGTTCCCGCGACGCCGAGCTCGCTCGCGCGGCGGCCGAGGCGAAGGCCGCGACGGAACGGTCGCGGAGGCGGCTCACGGCCGCCCTGGCGGCCGCCGTGCTGGCGGCGGTCGCGCTCGGCGTCGCGGTCGTGGATCTGCGGGAGCGTGGGCGGCGTCAGCGGCTCGCGGCGGCGGAATCCGCGATCCAGGAAGCCGAGACCCTCGCCAGGGGCGCGGCGTCCGACCCTTCCGGCGACCCCGCGCGATGGGAATCCGCCCGGGACGCGGCCCGACGCGCCCGCTCCCTGCTCGACCTGGACCTGGATCGGCGGGCGCCGAAACGGCTCGACGACCTAGCCGGGAGCATCGACGTCGGATTCGCGTGCGCGGAGCGCGACCGTCGAATCCTGCTCCGGCTCGGGGACCTTCGCGCCGACGAATACTGGACGACCCCCGCCTGGCTCGACGCCCAGTACCCCCTGGCCTTTCGCGAGGCCGGCCTCGATCCCGACGCGCCCCGCGACGGCCGCTCCATTCGACGGCCCCGCGACGTGGCCAGGTCGTTCGCGGACGCGCTGGACGACTGGGCCGTCGTGCGCGTCCGGCTCGCGGAACAGGCGGGCCGCGACACGGAGGCGGCCCACCGGGTCCTCGATCTGGCCTCGGCGGTCGACCCCGACCCGTGGCGAAACGAGCTTCGACGAGCCATCCGGGACGGGGACGCCGCGAAGCTTGAACGGATCGCGGGAGACGCGGGCCTCGAGGCTCGCGGCCCGGGCGACCTCTGCGTGCTGGCCCAATCCTTCGTCTTCCTGACGAAGCAGCCCGTGCAAGCCCTGAAGATCCTGCGTCGCGCCCAACGGGCGCACCCCGGCGACTACTGGATCAACATCCGGCTCGCGAGGCACCTCTTCACTTATTCCTCGCCGGGCGGGCGCGGAGAAGCGGTCCCGTACGCCACGGCCGCCGCGGCGCTAGGCCCTCGATACGCCGGGCCGCATCTGCTCCTCGGCGAGTACGCGTACGTCGCCGACGGCGACCCGGCCGCCGCCGAGGCCGCCTATCGGAGGGCGATCGACCTGAGGCCGGATTTCTACTATGCGCATTTCCTCCTGGGCGTGGCCCTCGGCGATCAGGGGCGCTTCCTGGAGGCCGAGGCCTCGCTGCGCGAGTCGATCCGCCTGAATCCCGACTGCGGAGACTGCCGCGGATTTCTCGGCAGGCAATTTTGGGAACAGGGGCGGATCGACGCGGCGATCGACGCCATGCGCGAGGCCGTGGACCTGGACCCGACGTGGCCGTTCGCCTTCGATACGCTGCGGATCGCCCTGACCCGGCTCGGCCGGTTGGAGGAAGCCGAGGCGGCGGGGCGTCGCGCCGTCCAGGCCGCGCCGACATCCGCGGCGATGCACGAAGGGCTCGGCTGCGTCCTGGCCGCCCTCGACCCTGCATCCGCCGAGGCCGAGGCCGAATTCCGCGCCGCGCTGGCGATCGAGGCGTCGCGGCCCGAGTCCCGCAAAGGCCTCGTCCTCGCGTTCCTGGCTCGGGGGGACGAGCAGGAGGCGTCGAGGCTCGCGCGGGAGTTCGGCTCGTCGCCGGACCTGAGTCGACACTTCGCCTTGGCCGGGCGGGTGCCCGGGGCCGCCGTCGGAATCGATCGTCCCACCGATCCGGACGAGGCTTCCGATCTGGCGGACGCCTGCCGCAATCGAGGGGCCTTCGCCGCCGCGGCCGACGTCCTGTCGACGGCGCTCGCCGCAGGTCCGCCCGCCGACGAATTCAAGGTCCGCCTCTTGCGTCGACAGGCCGCCCAGTGCGCCGCGAGGGCGGGCCGGAACCGGCAAGCGCTCGGCTGGTTGGAGGCCGAGCTGGCGGCGATCCGAAGTCGGCCCGACGAGGGCGAGACGGATTTCTTCCGCGACGCGCTCATGGAACTGCGATTTTGACCGCCGCGCCCGACTTGGCGAGCGTACGCGACCTTGGCGGTCCGAACGAACCTCCGAGCATGGAACGTCGGGAATTGCAAGCCTTTTGGGACGAGGTCGCGAGCGAACTTCGTCGGATCGAGGCGAGGGTTCTTCATCGCTCCGACATCAAGAGGCCCTGACAGAGTCGGCCTGGGGCTTGCGGAACGATAGGCGTCGAGGACTCGAATCTCGAGGACCGACGCCATGGCCAAGCCGCTGCTCTGCGACGCGTCGTGGGACCGCATCCGCCCGCTCCTGCCGCCCTCGAAACCGAAGCGGCCCGACCGGCCGGCCGGGGCGGAAGCGGATCGACGACCGGCTCCGCCTCATCGGGATCCTCTTCGTGCCCCGGGGCGGGGCGTCGCGACTCGTCGTTCGCGGACGCCGCGGGGCGTGAGGCCCGATCGCGGCGAGGCCTCGGGACGCCCCGCACCGGGGATGCAGCCGGGGTGCGTGCGTCGACGGTGCGGGCCCGGCCTATCCGAGATCATCGCCGGCAGAGGGCGGGCGAGCAGTCGCCGGGCCGTCGAGCCCTCGTCCATCGCCTCGCGACGATCGGCCGCCCCCCCCGGCGTCGCCCTCGGCCGCCCTCGCGCTTGCGGGCCATCCAGAACCATCGGCGTCGCTCCGCCGACGCGAGGTTGAGATGAAAGGAACTCGGGACGCGCCGTCGGCACCGTAAACACGGAACGACCGCGGCGGGAGAAGTCTTACCGCGTCGCTCCGGCGGGCGTGCGGGGCCATCCCGCCGCCGCCCTGTCCTCATATCCGAATGCGACGAATGCCCCGAAACGGTCGACGACATCTCCCGGCCTGCCTGCTCCTCGCCCTGCACGCGACGGCTTCGTTGTGCGGCCCGGGGCACCATGCACTCGAGGGCGTCGTGGGGCTGTTCAGCTCGAAGGCGTGGGAAGAGCCGCCGACGTCCGCGTCCTCGGGCGCTGCGTGGTCCGTCGACGAAGAGTGCCCGGCCTGCGTCCACGGCCTGCTGCCCGCGATCGCCGCGGCGGCGGTTCCATCTCCCCTCGCAGATATTTTCGCTGCGGCCTCGCCGGCGCCGATCACGACCGTCGCGGGCCCGAGCGGCCCGATCGTTTCCTCCCCTCGCGCGCCACCACCGCCCGTCTGACCTCCTCCGCCTCGCCACATGAGCGAGCGGCGAGCGAGACGCCGAAGCCGCCCGACCGCCCGACCGCCCGTCGGCTCGCGGCTTCCGGCCTCGGCGTCTCACGCTTCGGAGTGCCCCGAAGCGACGGATAGTCCGCCGGGGGATCGATCGGGATCGGATCGCGACGAGCGACGGGGGAGCTATGGCCAGAGGCGAAATTGCCAGGGGCGAGAGAGGGTGGCTCGTCCGCCTCGGCGAATCGGCGACGAAGGATCGGGCCTGCCGGCTCGATCCCTATCTCGAGTGGGCTCGCAAGCCGGCGGCCGCGCTCGCGCTGGCGGGCGCGACGTCCCTGGCGTTCGGGCTCTTCATCCATCCCCGGGCGTTGATCCTCGGGGCGGGGATCGCGGCGGTGCTGGCGATCGGGGCGATTTGGCCGTGGCTGTCGGTCCTCGCATTGACCGGCGAGTTGAGCTTCGCCGTGCCGCGGGCCCGCGAGGGTGTGCCGACTGCGGCGCTGTTGATCGTCCGGAACCACGCGTTCTGGGACGCCTGGGGGCTGACGATCCGCGAGACGTCCGAGGCGGACGCGATCCGCGCGCCGGGGCTGGCCGTCGCTCCAGGCCGGCGGGCGACCGAAGCGTCCTGGTCCGTCACCTTCGATCGCCGCGGCGTCCATCCCGAATCCACCCCGCGCCTCGCCTGCGGCTTCCCTTTCGGCCTGGTGGATGCTTCGCGCCTACTGAAGACTGCCGGCCGGGTGGTCGTCTGGCCGGCGACGTTCCCCGTCGGGGCGATCCCGGAGGCCGCCGGCTCGCGCGAGTCCGACGGCGTGGCGGTCGCGCCCCGGGCCGGGACGATGGGCGATCTTACGGGCGTCCGGCCGTATCGACGGGGCGACTCGATCCGCCGCGTCCACTGGCCGCAGTCGGCGCGGCACGGGACGCTGATCGTCTGCGAGCTGGAGTCGCGCGCCACGCCCGAGGTCCAGGTGGTGATCGACGTTCACCCGGACGCCCACGCCGGCGCGGGGCGGGACGGTTCGCTGGAGTGGGCCGTCCGGGTCGCGGCGAGCTTCGCGGAGGACTGGATCGGCAAGGGAGCGGAGGTCGAACTTGTGTTCGGCGGGACGACCGTGCCGGCCGCGGCCGGTCCCGTCGCGACTCGCACGGCGACGGCGCTGGACGCCCTGGCTCGGCTGCGGGCGGACGACTCCCGGACGCTCTCCGAGGTCCTCGCCGGCCCTTCCGGCTCGCGACGCTCTTCCGGCCTGCGGGTCGTCGTCGCGACCGATCGATCCGACCTCGCGGCGGCGCGGACGCCGGGTCCGACCGAGCGGTTCGTGATCCTCGCCGCGGGCGGGTTCGCGGGGGACGCAAGGGCGGTTGATCCGCCGGAGCCCCGGCCCTGGATCTGGATCGACGGCCCCGTCGACGTGGCCGGCCAGGTGGACCGGGGCCGGAAGGAGGCGGGGCATGACCGCTGAGGAACCCCTGGGCGTCCGCGCGACGACGTTGGCGATGGCGGCGGTCGCCACGACGACGACCGCCCTGGCGATCGCCGAGCCGGGCGTCTCGCCGGCGAGGCCGCTGGCGGCGGTCGCCGCGTGGACGGCCGCCGCGATCGCGGCACACGCTTGGATCGGCCGCCACGGGAAGGGTCGTTCGGCGACGACCGCGGCCTTGCTGGCGACGTCGTCGCTGGTTCCGGTGGCCGTCGCGGCGGCGAGAGTCGCCTGGACGGGCCGCGCGACCCCGCTGGAGCAGGCCCTGTTGTGCTCGCTGCGGAACCTGGCCCTGGGGCTGGCCGCGGCGTCGCACGAGCCGGCCGCGGGGCGGTTGGCGGCGCTGGCGAGCCTGTTCCTGGTCCTCGCCTCGGCGTCGATCGCCGACGGGCCGGCCGCCGCCTGGGCGCTGGGGGCCTTCGCGATCCTCGGCGGCGTCTGGCTGGCCCTGGCGTACTGGCGGGGCCTCCGGCCGATGCGCGGGGAGGGAGCCCCCCGGCGCTCGCCGGCCGGGCATCTGGCCGGGGCCTTCGCGCTGGTCGGCCTGGCCGTCGCCGTCACGGCGGTCGGCCCCACGCGGGCGGCGGTCGCGCTCGCGGGCCTCTTCCCCAGCTCGGGCGGGACCGACTGGAACGACCCGGACGCCCGCGGCGGCGTCGGCGACGGCGACGACGAGGTGAAGGGGGCGGAGAATCCGCAGAGCATCGGCTTCGCCGACAGCGACGCCTACCTCGACACCGACCGCCCCTCGCTCTACGACGCCTTCAACGATATGTACGGCGAGCCGTCGAAGCCGAAGAAATCGGAGCGGATGGTCGCCCTGAGCAACCCGAACGTCGTGGAACAGCGCGAGCGGCCCGCGGAGAACCTGCGGGCCAATCGTCAGTTCTCGGCCGTCCGCCGCGGCGTTGCTCGACGCCCGGGGAGGCCCGCCCATCGCGAGGCCGAGGCCCTGCTGTACGTCGACGGCCCGACCCCGTTGCACATCGGCCTGGCGGCCTACGACCGTTTCGACGGCCGCGACTGGTCGGAGGCCGCGCGGCCGAACATCCGCGTCGCGATCGAGCCGGAGCGGCGGGCGGGCCCGTGGTTCCGCATCGGGGCGCCGGATTCGCGCGCCCTCGGCGGGGTCGCGGCCCATCGGATCAAGGTCGCCGCGCTGGATTCGGCCGCGCTCCCGGCGCCGCCGCTGCTCCGGGCCTTCCGCATGGGGGAAGTCGACCGGGTCGACTTCTTCGGCTGGGCGGCCGACGGCATGATCGCGATGGAAGGGCGGACGATCCCGTCGAGCACCGTCGTCGAGACCGAGTCGGCCGCCCCCGACCCCGACGGCCTGGCCTCGTTGGACTTCCCACCGCGCGTGCTGGACGCCGACGCCCGCCCGCTCGGCCCCGCGGCCTCGGCCTGGCTGGACGCGATGACCCGAGGGACGCCGCCGGGCTGGGCGCGGGTCGAGGCGATCGTCCGGGGCCTGCGACGCGACGCCGCGCCCGACCCGAAAGCCGTCGCCCCGGACGACTGCGGCGACGTCGTCGAGCACTTCGCCGCAGCCCGTCGCGGGCCCGACTACCTCTTCGCGACGGCCTGCGCGGCCATGCTGCGATCGTCGGGCCACTCCGCGCGGCTGGTCACCGGGCTGTACGCGGCCCCGTCCCGCTACGACGCGAAGACCCGGCACACGCCGGTCCGCCGCGAGGACGTCCACACCTGGGTCGAGGTCCGGATCCCCTGCGGCCTCTGGATCCCGGTCGAGCCCACGCCCGGCTACGAACTGCCCGGGCCGTCGCCGGCCGCCCTGGCCGGGATCTGGGCCGCCTTCCGATCGGCCGCCGGTCGGGTCGCCGGACGCCCCGTCGCCTGCGCGACGCTCGCCGCCCTGGCCCTGCTCGCCGTCCGCTTCCGCCGCGAGGCCGCCGACGCCCTGGCCACCCTGGCGTGGCGGGCGTCGCTCCGCGGGCCCTCGCGGCGCGGCGTGATCCGAACCGTCGCCCTGCTGGAGCTTCGGGCCCGGCTGGTCGACGCCGCCCGTCCGCCCGGCGAATCGCTCCGGAGCTGGTACGGGCCGCTCGCCCCGGCCGCCGACGTCGGCCGGGACCTGGAATCGCTCCTGGCCCTCGCGGAATGGAGCCTCTACGCCCCCCCGGACGCCGACGCCCCTTCGCCCGCCGGGTCGGACCCGATCGCCGCGTGCCGCCGCGCCGTCCGCGCCTGGAAGCGGGCCCGCTTCCGCCGCCCCTCCGGCAACATGAAGGAGTCGACATGACAGCGTCTGCGATGGCGAACGCGAGCCCGAATGGAGCCGCAGTCGACGAGGCCGGCGAGGCCGTCGCCGGCCTGCGGTCGGCCCTGAACGCCGCCCTCCGGGGCAAGGCCGACGTGGTGGAGCTGGTCCTGGCGTGCCTCCTGGCGCGAGGCCACCTGCTGCTGGAGGACATGCCGGGGCTGGGCAAGACCACGCTGGCCAAGGCCCTCGCCGCCGCGGTCGGCGGGAGGTTCGCCCGCGTGCAGTGCACCCCCGACCTGCTGCCGGGCGACGTGACCGGATTCCGCGTGTACGACCCCAAGACGCGCGAGTTCGAGTTCCTCCCCGGCCCGGTCTTCGCCGACGTCCTGCTGGCCGACGAGATCAACCGGGCCACCCCGCGCACCCAGAGCGCCCTGCTGGAGGCGATGGCCGAGCGGCAGGCGACCGTGGACTCGGTGCGGCACAAGCTGTCCGACGGCTTCTTCGTCATCGCGACCCAGAACCCGGTCGACCAGCACGGGACGTACCCGCTCCCCGAGGCGCAGCTCGACCGCTTCGCCGTGAAGCTGAGCATCGGCTATCCGGGCCGCGACGACGAGCGGGCGATGCTGGAGGCGGCCGTCGGCGACGTCGAGGACGACCGCGAGCCCCCCGAGCCGACGCTGGGCCCCGGCCGGCTCCGCTCGCTCCAGGACGCCGTGGCGAGGACGACCGTCGCGCCGACGGTGCGCGACTATCTCGTCGACCTCGGCCGCGCGACGCGGTCCCATCGCCAGGTGGCGCTGGGGCTCAGCCCGCGCGGGCTCCTGATCTGGCAGCGCATGGCCCAGGCGAGGGCGTTCCTCGCCGGCCGCGGCTACGTCACCCCCGACGACGTCCGCGACGTCGCCGGCCCGACGCTCGACGTCCGGCTGGACGTCGAGCCCGGGGCCGCCCGTCGCGTACTCGTGGACGTCCTGGCCTCGGTCCCGGTCCCCGCACGCTGAACCTTCGGAGGAGGAATGATGGCCAAGTCCCAGGGTCGAGAGTTCGTCTGGCTCCAGTGCGGCGAGACCGGCGACATGAATTATCGCGTCTCCATCAACACGCGCGGGGGCGTACCCGAGGCGATCCGCGAGGGCGTCAGGAAGTACAGCCCGCGCCTCCGTCGGCATACCGTCCACAAGATCAAGCGGAAGTGACCATGAGCATCCTCGCGGCGTTCCTCGGCGGCCTGGCGGTGCGTGCGGTCCGGGTCGCGGTCGAAGCGTCCCCCTACATCCTGCTGGGCCTGGCGGCGTCCGGCCTCCTGCGCGCGACGGTCGGCCCGGCGCGGCTGCGGCGGTCCTTCGGCGATGGCCGATGGTCGGGCCCGGTCCGGGCGTGGGCCGCGGGCACCATGCTCCCGGTCTGCTCGCTCGGCGTGCTGCCGGTCGTCCGCGAGTTGCGGCGATCGGGCGTGCGCCGCGGCGCCGTCCTCACGTTCGCCCTGGCCGCACCGATGTTCAACCCTGTGACGCTCCTGAGCGCCTCGTCGCACATGGACCTCGGCCTGCTGGGCCTGCTGGTGGCCACCTCGGCGGCGGTCTCGATCGCGGCCGGCGTGATCGCGGGCGGGGGGGGCTCCGCCGACGGCCCGGACGAGCCCCCCCCGGCCGCCGGACGCCCTCGGGGGGCCGCGGCGGCCGTCCACGCGCTCCGGGAGGCGAGCGGCGGAGTGTGGATCGACCTGGGGGCGGGCCTGGCGGCGGCGGCGATCGTCTCCGCGACCGTCAGCCCGGCGTTCCTGGCCGAAGGGACCTTCGCCGACGACCCCCGGGCCGCCGCCCGCATGGCGGTCGTGGCGGCGCCGGCCTACGTCAGCCCGGAAGTGGGCGTCACGGCGCTTCCCGAGATGGTGAAGTTCCGGCAGGCGTCGGGCGCGATGCTCGCCCTGATCGTCCTGGGCGTCGGGCTGTCCGTCGGGCACCTGACCTGGGCGACGCGCGCCTACGGCCCCTCCGCGGCCCTGCGCTGGGCCGCCGCCGTCGCCGTCGCGACCCTGGTCGGGGCGTGGGGCCTCGACCGCATCGCCGCGCCGGTCGGCGTCGCCAACCCGGACAACGACCATTACGACGCGATGATCTCCCCCATCGCCCCCGAGCACGCCTCGGCGGCGTTCCGTCGGATGGGCGAAGCTCTGGCGAGGTCGGGCCCCGGGGGACTGGTCGCGCCGGCCGCCTTGGCCGTCGCGGTCATCCTCGGCGCGGCCCTGCGATCGGGCCGTCTGGGACCGAAGTCGAGGTTCGAGGACTGGACGACCCCGGACGACGGTCGGGCCGCCTCGGGGCTGTTCGATCATCGGCTGCCGGCATGGTCGGCCCGGGCCGTGGTCGGCGGGGCCGCGTTCGCCGCCCTGGCGGCCGGCGCGTGCGTCGCGTTCCCGTCGCCGGAGGAGGCGTTCCGCGACATGACGGTCATCAAGGCCGACTACTACGGCGAGATCAACTTGCCCGACCTGGCCGCGCCCATGCACCACCTCGACCTTTGGGAACGGGCCGCCGCGCGACTCCCGATCGGCTCGGCCCTGCGGCTCCATTTCCCGGGGGCCGAAGCTCGCCGACTCACATCCGACCTCTCGGCGGCCCTGCGAGAGCTGCGACGCCTCACGGCCTCGGGCGATCGCGAATCGGCCAGGTCCGGCTTCATCGCCGCCCAGGGGATCTACGACCGCTGTCGTCGCGCCTACGGCGTCGACTGAGCCCATACCGGCGGGGAGGCCGAGGCGTCTCGGAGCGCTAGGCCCCAGAATCCGAATGGAGTCGCGTCGGAGGCCATCCCCTCGGGCGTATCCCATGCGAGCGCCCCAGTTCGAGGAAATGGAGGTCTGCATCGTCAGCTGCCGACGGTCCTCCCGATGATGAAGCAGATGCCCAGCAGGAAGCCCGCCACGACGACGGCGACGGCCATGTTCCCTTCCTCAGCGCCTCGGCGAAGTCGACCTTCGTCTCGATGAGGTCGAAGAGCTTGTAGCCGAACGCGGACGGGAGGATCCCGAGGGCGCCGTAGAGGGCGGGCGGAGACCAGGAGCGATTCCCACAATGGCGGGTTGGACCTTCACGGGAGGTTGGGGGCCGGCGTCGGCCCCTGAGGGAGCATATCCGGCGTCAACGGCCGGATCCGGTCCGAACGTCGGACCGTGGGCGAAGAGAAGAGGCCGCCGCACCGGTCTTTCGCCGCGTCGCCGAGTCAGGCCCGCTCGGCCAGTTCCACGCGCGCTCCCCCCGCACCATCGCTCCAACGCGACGAGGAGATCGCCTGCGCTCGCAAGTGTCGACGAGCCGCCGCCCCCCCCCGAGCGCACGACGCCCCAACACGTATATGCATGTCACAATCAGTAAGAATCTGCCGAAACGACCTCGCCCCAGTTTCGCGTCGACAACTTCTGGTAGACCCCCAGTTGCGTGCCGGGGGCGAGGACGTTGTTGGTCCCGTTCCAGGACATGCCGACGGGGTTGATGGCAGGGGTCGAGGTGATGGGCCAGGATTCGATCGAGTCCTTCAGGAAGCGGACCGATCCGTCCGCGAACGCGAAATTGGCCCCGCCCGGGTGCATGCTCGACGCCGAACGGATCGGGATGTTCTGCCCCCCCGCGACGTTCGCGATCATCCCCGCGAGAGTCCGATGGGGATTCAACGGGAAGGTGGTCGAGATCATCGTGTGGAACCAATTGCCGCCGTTCCAGTGGTAGCCGTAGAGCCAGACGTTGCCGTTGATGGTCGCGTCGGTGTAGATGGCCTGTGCGTGCTCGCCGAACAGGAACGTGTTGCTGGTCCCGTCGGTGATGCTCGCCAGCTTGACCACCGCTTCGTTGTAGATCGTGCCGTTGCCCGTGGAGACCTCGATCATGTAGTTCGGGCCGCCCGGGGAGCTGCCGATCGTCCAGGTGCCCGACATGCCCGCGTAGCTGCTCGAATACTGGGGGTAGCTCCCCGTGGTCGCGAGGGAGTAGTTCGCGCCGTTGTGCATCTTCGGCCTGGAGATCGTGGGGTCGCTGGGGCAGAGCAGGGTCGAGATCTGGAGCATCGACACGGTGGCGTTGCAGGAGCAGAAGGCGTTGAAGCTGAAGTTGTACGCGGCGGCGATCGCGGGCTGCTCCATGAGGGGGAGCATCGAGATGAAGACGCTCGCCCCCCGCCCGTTGGCGGCCCGCGTGTCGCAGGAGGTCGACCGATAGGAGCCGGGGGGGAAAGATCCATAGCCGGACTCATAGTTCGACGCAGTCAGGGCGAGTTGCTTGAGGTTGTTGACGCACTGCATGCGCCTGGCCGCCTCGCGTGCGGCCTGGACCGCGGGGAGCAGCAGGGCGATCAGGATCGCGATGATCGCGATGACGACGAGCAGTTCGATGAGCGTGAAGGCGCGGCGTCGCATGGCCTGGGTCCTGGAGTTCGAGGGTCGTCGGGGAGGGCGTCGGGCGGAGTCGGATCGCTTCCCGACGAAGTCCGTCCTCGCCGGGCTGGATTGGTCGGGCCGCGAGCCGGATCAGGGGGTCGGCGAGATGTCCAGCGGCTGGGACGTCGACTTCCCTCGGACCTTGGCCGGGACGGGCACGTCGGGGGCGGGCGGATTGCCCGTCAGGTCGAGCTTGTCGCCTTCTCCGCACCCGGCGGCGTACAGGGCCGACAGGAGCGCCAGGAGGAGGTGTCGCGGGACTCGACGGTCGCCGAGCCGCCGGCCGGCCGGGCCGGTCGCAGGGCCGGATGATCGCGAGGAGCGGGGCCTTGACGAGGGCGGCCGGGCGATGATAGGCATGGCGACTGTTCCACCTTGCGTTCGACTCGAATGAATCGGATCGGGAGCTTTCCGACGATGATGGGCACTCGCCGCGCGCTCCAGGGACTCTCGATCGTCGCGGCCTGCTGCGCCATCCTCGCCGTCGCGGCGACCGGCCGGCCCCAGGCCACCGTCGCGGCCCAGGCGGGCGAGGCCGTCCCGACGCCGAAGGCCGAGTTGGCGGAAATCACGAAGATCCTCGGGACCGGCCCACGAGGCTTGAATGAGGCCGCCGAAAGGCTGGAGGCGCTCGATCGCAGGGAGTTGGAGACGGGGGAGCGCGAGGACTGGCTCAGGCTGGCCCGCACCGCCGCGCTGCGCAGGGGGGATCGCGCCCGCCTGGAATCCCTCCGGAACGTCCCCGATCGCTTCGCGCTCGTCCTGATCCAGCGGATCTTCCAGGCCTCGGCGAGCCTCGCGGCGGCCGACTTCGCGGCGGTCCGGGCTCAGTTGGCCGAGGCGGGGGACCCGGAATCCATGAACGAGAGGGAAAAGCGGCGGTGCTATGCGATCGAAGCCAGGCTCGCCCAGCTGGAGGGGGACGCCGTTCGTGAGCGAGCCTGCGTCGACAAGCTCGTCGACCATCTCCAGCACTGGCCGAAGCCGATGTGCCAGTCCTGCCACGCCACGCTGGCGGAGCCCGATCGGCTCACTCATCTGAAGGTCTCCGAGGTGTGGTTCGGCGATCGCTTCGTGGCGCTCATGCAGGACCGGGGAGATGCGGAGCGGATCCGCGCCGAATCCGAAGCGAGGCTGTCCAAACGCCCCGGCGACGCCCGGTCCCGCATCCGCCTGGGGTTCGCCCTACGGGCCCTGGGGCGCGAGGAGGAAGCCCTGGAGGCCTTTCGAGCCTTGCCCTGGGCCGACTTCCCGGATAGGCCGGTTCATAAGCCGCGGATGATGACCACGTTCCCCTGAAGCGTCCACGACCGGGCCGGAGCTTCCACCTGCGATGCGAGGGACGTCGCGGTCATCTTCGCTTCTTCGGGGCCGGATTATTGTCCATGTTCATGGTCCGGTCGTAATCTTCGGCCCGGAAGACGGATTTGGTCTCCGCGCCGAGGACGATGTAGGCGACCTCCTCGTCCTTCGCGGGGGCGGCGTGGACGAGCTTCACGACGAAGCGCTTGTCCGACTCCGAAGGTTCCTCGCGGAGGATCTGGTATTCGACCAGTTTGCGCCCGTTCGCCCACTCGCTGTCCGTCGCGTGGACGGGCGGGATGGAACTCGCCAGATCCGCCGGCATCTTGCCGGCCTTCCAGGCCGAGAGCGTCGCCTCGAGGGCGGCGCGCGCATCGGACGCGGTGGGATTCACGCCGGGTTCGCTGCACGCCAGGCCGGCCGCTAAGGCGACGAGCGCGAGCGCGCGACGGAACGGAGTACCGCCTCTCATCGAAGTCCGCCCCCTCGATCAATAGGAGTCCGCGCTCAAGACCTCGCCGCCGTCCCGGGTGCCGAGCGCACGCCAGGTCGTCAAGGCGATGGAACTCTTGACGAAGCGGACCGAGCCGTCGCCCAGGAGGGTGTCGACCCCGCCCGGATGGTGGCTCGAGGGAGGGACCTGCATCGGCATGTTCGCCATGTTGCCGGGGAACCCCGTGCCCGCGCAGGTCTTGGCGTTGGGGACGTCGACGTGGTTGTAGCTGGTGCAGCACATCTCGCCCATGACCCAGCTCATCCCCTGCCGCATCGTCAGGCGCGTCCCGGTGGCGACGTTCATGGCGCGGCAGGTCTGGATGGTGTCTTCCAGGGTCGTGACGGCGGCGATGATGAGCGAGTCCGACCGGGCGTCGCGATCCCGCACGCCCGTGCCGCGGATCTTCTCGCTGAAGAAGGCCGTGTTGCTCAACCCGTCGGTGACGTCGGCCATGCGCACGCCGCTCAGGTAATAGAACACGCCCGACATCTTCTCCGACGGGGCGACGGTGCTGGGGTTCCCCTCGCTGAGGTCGCACGCCCACGACTGCAAATTGCCCAGGTAATTGGTCCCGCCGGGCCAGTTGGGGGCGGTAGGGCCGTCGGAAGGGCATAGGAACGAGGCGACCTGCGATCGGCTGGCGGTGGCGTTGGCGCCGGGGGTGGCCGGGAACGCCGGCATGAACGGCACGTCGCCGGCCATCCCGGGGGTCTCCGGGGGCAGGAGGAAGTTGATGGAGTTGAAGAGGTTCCCCTGCTCGACGAACTGGAGGAGTTGGCTGTGGGCCGACCAGCGGGCATAGACCGGGGTGCCCGGCACGCTCGCGGCGTACGCCGGCCCCTTGCCGAACGGGAGGACGCTGTGCGTGGAGACGTAGTTATGGATCGCGATCCCGACCTGCTTCAGGTTGTTGACGCACTGCGACCGTCGGGCCGCCTCGCGCGCCGATTGGACGGCCGGCAGCAGCAGGGCGATCAGGACCGCGATGATCGCGATCACCACCAAGAGTTCGATCAGCGTGAACGCGGCGTCTCGGCGCTTGTTCATATCGTTCCTCCCCCGTCCCGCCTTAAACTTGGGGCGTACCCTCGAATCGCTTCATACACCACAGGACGCGAACCGAAGTTCAAGCGGCCGGGGGGCGAAACGGTCGATCGGGGGTGGGGGGCGCGTATCGTCCTCGTGGGGACGTCGAGGGTGCCCTGCGCGACTCATGGGCGTCCCAACGGGGCACGGCCGCGCCCATCGGACGCTCGACCTGGCGAGAGGCGGGGGCGTCTCCGTGGGCCAGACGCTCGTCGACGGGCCCGGAGCAAGCGGGGCCGTCGCAAGGCCGAGAGGGCCCTGGCAGAGTACCAGGCCCCTTGAGTCCCAATCCCACGACCTCGAGGACGACCCGCGGCGGGTCGTCGCTCGCCGCGTGCGAGTCCCGGCCGCAGGCGACGGATTTGGTGGGACAGGCCGCCAGGAGCAACACGGCGGCCGACCAACTCAAGAAGGATCGGACGAAGATGCGAGCTGGCAATGCGTCCCCTCCTCGAGTCTGGAAACCCTGGCGAGTCCGAGCGACGGTTGGCCGTCAGGCCGCGTGAGTATACCATGGAGGTCGGCACTGAACAATTCACATGTTTCCGTCCCATGTAATGGGGGGCCGTAGGCATGGAACGGCCGAGATGGAGACGTACACGCCGCTCTCCGGCCGCGGCCGTACTCCTGGGGATGGGCCTCGCCTTCGGCTGCAGCGCGGAGCCGGGCCCGATGCAACGCCCGGAGACTCGCACGGCGAGCGACGCCCTCGCCAAGGCTCTCGGGGCCTGGAAGGCGGCCGGTCGAAAGACCGAGGGCGGGCTGATCGGCTCCGCGCCCAAGGTCGGCGTAGTGGACACGCTCCAGAGAGAACGGCCTCTCGCCGATTTCGAGATCCTGGGCCCGCTGTTCCCGCTGGCCGAGGCCCGGCCTTTCGCCGTCCGGCTGACCTTGGACGAGCCTCGCGAAGTCGTCACGGCCAGATACGTGGTGCTCGGCTCGGATCCCATCTGGGTCTTCCGGCATGAGGACTATGAGCTCATACTCCACTGGGAACACAAGATGACGCCGGAGGAGAGCGAAGGGACGCCGCCCGCGCAGGCCCACCTCGCTCCCGAAGCTCATTGAGGAGCGACCGTGGAACCAAGCCCCGCCCCCCCCAAGTCTTCCGCCCGGCGCATGCCCTCGAGACTTCGACCGCTCGTCGTGGGGCTGCGCATCGCCGCTGCACGGCTGAGGTTCCTGGCCGTCTTCGCGGCCGTCTTCGCGATCATCGGAAGCTGGGACGTCATAAGCACCTACAGCAGCAGGCTGATGCGACGGTCGGCCCCCGAGTCGGGCGTCTCGAGCGACACGGAGTATTTCTGCCCGATGGACCCCGGCGTCGTCGGCGACTGGCCGTCCAAGTGCCCGGTCTGCAACATGACCCTGGTCCTGCGGAAGCGGGGGGAAGCCGCGGCGCTGCCGGAAGGCGTCATGGCGAGGATGCAACTGACCCCCTACCGCCTCTGGCTCGGCGGGGTGGCCACGGCCCCCGTCGATTATGAGGCCCTGTCCCGATCCGTCGAACTGCCGGGCGTGGCGACGGGGCCGGGTCGCATCGAAGCCGTCGCCTTCCCGCGCGAGCTTGAGGGGATCACGCCCGGCCAGGCCGCCGAGGTCTCGCCCGCCGGCGACCGGACCGGCCGGGCGAGACCCGCCCGGGTCGGGGAGGTCCCGCCCCCGGACGCCGACCGCGCCTCGGCCGTGAGGCTGCCGCTCGACCTCGAGTCGGCCGCGGAGGGATTCCAGCCGGGCGACCACGTCGCCGTGAGGCTCCGCCGCCCCGTCGAGGAAATCGAGCCGTTCCGAAGCCAGCCCAGTCGGCCGCCCGACCTGGCCGCGGGCGAACCGCGAAGGCTTTACGCCTGCATGACGCATCCCGACGTGGTCAAGGCGGAGCCCGGGACCTGTCCCAAGGACCGGACGGAACTGATGGGTCGCCCCCTCCGAGACAACCAGAGGGTGCGATGGTGGTGCCCCATGCACCCCGAGGTGACGTCCGAGCGGGCGGGATCGAAGTGCGACGCGTGCGGGGGGATGGTCCTCGTGCCGCGGTTGGTCTCCTACCGACTCCCCGGGACCGTGCTGGCGATCCCGGCGTCGGCGGTGATCGACGATGGGGCCCAGGCCCTCGTCTATGTGGAGTCGGGCCCGGGGATGTTCGACGCCCGTGCCGTGGCGCTCGGCCCGCGCTGCGGCTCCGCCTTCCCGGTCGTCTCCGGGCTCCAGCCGGGGGACCGCGTGGTCGCGCAGGGGGCCTTCCTGGTCGATGCCGAGACGCGGCTGAACCCCAGCCTCGCCGCGAGCTACTTCGGCGCCGGCGACCGCGGCGGCGGGGAAAAGCTCGCGCCCGCTCCTGCCCCGGGGCCGGCGTGGCTGGAGGCGCTGTCGAGCGCCGACCGGCCGCGAGCCCTCGGCCAGAAGACCTGCCCCGTGACGGGCAAGCCGCTGGGATCGATGGGCACGCCGGGGAGGCTCGAAGTCCGGGGCGAGGTGGTCTTCATCTGCTGCGACGGCTGCTCGTCGGCGATCCAGGCCGACCCGGAGAAGTACCTCGCGAAGATCCCCCGGGCGGGGACGAAGCCTTGATCGAACGCATCATCGCCGCGTCGATCCGCCATCGGGCCGCGGTCGTGATCGCGACGCTCGCGCTCGCGGCCTGGGGAGTGTACTCCGCTCGCGTCGCCCCGATCGACGCGATCCCGGACCTCTCCGAGAACCAGGTCATCGCCTATGCGGAATGGCCCGGCCACGGCCCGAACGAGATCGAGGATCAGGTCTCCGCGCCCCTACGGCTGGAGCTGAACGGGATCCCCGGCGTCAAGACGATCCGGTCCTCCAGCGACTTCGGCGCCTCGACCCTCTGGGTCGTCCTGGAGGATTCGGCCGACCCGACGGAGGTGCGGCGGGCGCTGGCCGACCGGCTCGCGGGCCTGGGCGCGGCCGGACGCCTGCCGGCCGGCGTCCGGCCCCGGCTGGCCCCCGACGGCCCGGCGACCGGGCAGATCTTCTGGTACACGGTCGAGGGAGGCGGGCTGGACCTCGGCCGGCTTCGCGCGATCCAGGACTGGTACGTCAAGCCCCAGCTCGCGGCGGTCGCCGGCGTGGCGGAGGTCGCGAGCGTGGGCGGGATGGCCGCGGAACTCCAGGTGGAGGCCGACCCGAACCGGCTGCTCGCCCATGGCGTCGCGCTGCCCGACCTCGTCGCCGCCGTCGGCGCCGCCAACGGATCGAGCAGCGGCGGCGTGTTGCATCGGGCCAACGCGGAATTCGTCGTCCGGGGCGTGAACTGGGTCGGCCTGCGCGATGGGGCGTTCCGCATCGAAGACGCCCTGGACGACCTGGCCCGCGTGGTCGTGCCGACCATCGACGGCCGCACCGTGCTCCTCGCCGACGTCGCCACCCCCGGGTTCGGCCCCCAGCCGCGCCGGGGCTCCCTGGAGAAGGACGGCGTGGAGGTGACCGGCGGAGTCGTCCTGATGGCCAGGGGGGCCAACCCGCTCGCGGTCACCGAGGGCCTCAAGGCCCGGATCCGCGAGCTGGCGACGGGGCTGCCGAGAGGCGTGCGAATCATCCCGATGTACGACCGGACTCCCTTGATACGAGGCGCGGTCGAGACGGTCTCGGGCGCGATCGTCGAGGCGATGGCCTCGGCGACGATATGCATCGTCCTCATCCTGAGGCAGCCCCGCGCCGCCGTCATCATCGCCCTGACCCTGCCGCTCTCCGTGCTGGCGTCCTTCGGCGCCATGGAAGCCCTGCGGTCCCTCGGGCTGGCCGACGTCCAGGTCAACACGATGTCGCTGGCGGGGCTGGCGATCTCGATCGGAGTCCTCGTCGACTCGTCGATCGTCATGACCGAGAACGTGCTGCACGCGCTGCACCAGCGGCGGGGCGAGGGCCTCGACCGCGGCGCTCGATCCGCGATCGTCGAGGCGGCGTGCCGGCAGGTGGGGCGTCCCATCGTCTTCGCCATTTTGATCATCCTCCTCTCGTTCCTCCCGGTGTTCGCGCTGGGCGGCCTGGAAGGGCGGATGTTCCGGCCGTTGGCGACGGCGAAGACCCTGGCCATGGCCGCGTCCGGCCTCCTGGCGATCACCTTCGTCCCGGCCCTATGCACCATGCTGATCCGAGGCCGGGTGCGCGCCGAGACCGACAGCCCGATCGTGCGCGGCGTGATCGAGGTCTATCGCCCGGTCCTCGGCCACCTGCTCGACGACCCCGCCCCCCTGATCTGGCTCCTCGGGGCGACCTTCGTCGTGGCCGCCGCGGCCGTGGGAGCCCCTACGTCCTTCCTCGCGGTCCTCGCCGGCGCGCTGATCGCCGTCGGGCTGGTCGCTCGGGGATGGGCGAGGAAGTCGCTGGGGATGGCCTCGTTGGCGATCATCGGCCTGATCGCCCAGGGGACGATGGAACCGTTGGGGCGCGAGTTCCTGGCGCCGCTCGACGAGGGGACGGTCATGGACATGCCGATCTCCATCCCGCGCGTCCCGATCTCCCAGGGCGTGGACGACCTCAAGGCGCGCGACATGGTCCTGTGCCGCTTCCCCGAGGTGGCCATGGTGGTGGGCAAGCTCGGCCGCGCGGAGACCCCGACCGACCCGGCCCCCCTCGACATGATCGAGACGATGGTCGACTTCCACCCCCGCGAGTTCTGGCCCGCGCGCGCCCTGGCGGCCGGGGTCGCGGAGGCCCAGGTGAAAGTCGTGGCCAGGGCGATGGCCGACCGAGGCCTCGTCGCGCCGATCGACGCGGGGGAGCTGGCGGACGCCGTCGCGTCCACCCGCCTGATCTTCGACGTCCAGATGCGAGAGTACGCCTATCAACGCAATCGAGAGCTGTTCCGCTCGCCGGGATTCGACGAGGCGACATGGAAGCTGAACGGGCTCTCCGCGAACGCGCTCCGTCGCTGGCGGGAGCATGCGCGCGCGGTCGACTCCCAGCTGCTGGAACGCGCGCCGGGCCTGTTCAATCGGATCGCGATCGAGGAGATCCTGACCCATGGCCGGCCGGTAGATCCCCGGCTCGGTCGCTACGTCGCCGAGCTGAAACGCCTGCGCAATTCGTCGGCGCCCGCCGCCCACCACGTCGCCGCCGAGCCCGGGCTGGCCATGTCCAGATCGGCGGCCATGCCCGCCGGGCTGGAGCCCGCGCCGGAGCTGGATGCGATCCAGGAGGAGGCGACGGCCCCGTTCGCGCGCGGCCTCGTGCTCTGGAGGAAGTCGCGCGACGACCTGATCGGATTCGGCGGCGAGTTGGACCTCGCGGTCCCCATGCCCGGGTGGACGAACGTGTGGACCATGCCGATCCAGAACCGGGTCGACATGCTCGCGACCGGCGTCAACACGTCGGTCGGCATCCGCGTCCTGGGCCGCGACCTCGAGGAAGTCGCGGCGCTGTCGAACCGGGTCGCGGCCGCGGTGAAGACGGTCCCGGGCGCCGCCGACGTCTTCGCCGACCCGATCCGGGGCAAAGGCGTCGTCGAAGTCCGCGCCGACCGCGTGCGGGCCGCCAGGTGCGGGGTGAGCGTCGGCGAGATCGATGCCGTCGTCGAGGCGGCCCTGGGCGGCGCGGTGGCCACGACGGTGGTCGCGGGGCGGGAACGCATCCCCGTCCGCGTCCGATACGCCCGCGCGTTCCGCGACGACGAGGAATCCGTGCGGGGCCTGCTGGTCCGCTCGCTCCCGCCGGGCGGGGACGCCTCCCCCCGACTGATCCCGCTCGACGAGGTGGCCCACGTCCGCGTCCTGGACGGCCCGGCGACGATCAAGGGGGAGAGCGGCCTCCCCCGCAATTATGTCCGGCTCAACGTCCGCGGCCGCGACGTTTCGGACTTCGTGGAGGACGCGAAGCGCGCGGTCCGCGACCGGGTGGCCCTGCCCGAAGGCTGCTTCCTGGAATGGACGGGCCGCTTTGAGCACGAGCTGAGGGCGCGCCGGACGCTGGTCCTGGTCGTCCCCGTCGTCCTGGCGCTGATCTTCGCCCTCCTCTACTGGACGTATCGGGACCTGGCCGACGCCGTCCTGATGATGCTCTCGGTCCCGGGCGCCGTCGCCGGCGGCGTCATCTGCCAGTGGCTGCTCGGGGCGAAGTTCTCGGTCACCGTCTGGGTCGGCTACATCGCCTGCTTCGGCATGGCCACTTCGACCGGCGTCATCATGCTCGTCTACTTGAGGGCCGCCCTGGAGAATGCCGGAGGGATCGAGGCCGTCGACGAGGAAGGCCTCCGACGGGCCGTGCTCGACGGGGCGGTCCATCGCCTTAGGCCCAAACTGCTGACCGAGGCGACGCTGGTCCTAAGCCTCGCGCCGATGCTGTGGGCCGGCGGCGTGGGCGGCGAGGTGATCCGGCCGATGGCCGCTCCCGTGCTCGGCGGCATACTGATCGCCGATGAAGTCATCGACCTGTTTCTGCCGCTGCTTTTCTATCAAGTCCGCAAACGCCGTCGAAGTCGGCTCCGGACCCGGGGCCGCCGGTCGGCCGAGGAAGGTGCGTGAGCCTGAAAGGGCTTCGAGGAAGCTAGGGCCTCGACCGACCGTCGGTCCATGCAGATGGGTCGATGCCGACTTCACGAACGCTTCGCAGCCGTCCGTCGCCCGCCCGTAATCCTTGCCCAGAGACGCGAACGCCCGGTCCACTCGCCAACGGGACGGGTCCACCTGGAAGGCCCTCGATCTCGGCCGCTTCGTCATCCCCCTCGGGCGGAGCGAGCCCCGACGACGCATGTCGCATGCCCGTCAGGCACCCCCTCCGGCGTCGGCGACCGCGAAGAAGTCCCCCAGGGCTGTGGCGTCGCGGTGCAGATACGCCCGCTCGGCCGGCGTCCGGAGCCGGTGGGGCCGCATGAGCCGCCCGACGCCCTCCTCGGGGATCTTCGAGCCGTGGACCGCGTCGTGGACCTCCTCCAGGCGGCGCATGACGTTCGCCGCGATCCGCCCCGGGTCCATGTCGCCGGGGAAGCGGTGCGACTCCTCGCGCCGGACGACCTCGTCCTCGCGCACCAGCACGACCACGACGCCGACGACGAGGTCCCGGCCGTCGCGCTCGACCCGATACGACATCTCCCCTTCCTCGAAGTCCTCCCACTCCACGTAGGCTGGCCAGTGTCGCGTCCGGACGTCCTCCATCGCGTCCGACACGGCGGCCTGACGCCGGGCCGGGGTGCTCATTCGTCGCCTCCCGATACCTGGATCGCCACCGTCGCATCGGCTTCGTGCCGGCGGATCTTCATCGAAGGCCCGAGGGCCCGCGTCCCCGACAGGCCGACATCTGGCGTGATTGCATTCACTACGAACGCGGGACGTGCAGCTCGCGTCGAGCCGATCGACGCCATAGGCGCAGCCTGAACCGGCCAGGGGTCGGGACCTCGGGCATGGGCTCACGGCTTGTCGGGCAGGGGCTGGACGTAGGGATGCCAGACGAACGACTTCCGCGCCTCGTCATACCCGGCCGAGTAGACCGCACCGGTCCGAGCGTCCAGGAGATAGGCGTCCATGACCTGCCTGTTGTAATTCCACTGCCCCGTGAACTGGTACGGGCCAGGCCCCCCCGCTTGCGCGGCCTTCCCGTCCTGGGCCAGGCCGGTCTTCGCGCCGGCCGCCCCCAGCAGGTAGCAGGCGACGGCCGTCAACGCGACGGCCAGGACGGTGGGGATCCTCGCGGGCTTCGCTCGCTCGCCCATGACTCGATCTCCTGGGGGTCGTGGACCGGATGAGGTCCAAGTTCGCACGCGACGGGCGGGGATGCTACAGGCATGCGCCAGTTCACGTCAGTACGGGATGTCGTCGTCCTGGTCCGGCGTCGGGTGGGGCGGCGCGACCGACTCGGCCGCCCTCGACGTGTCCTCCAGGCACGCCTCGACGTACGCCTAACGCTTCGCCGGGACCCCCTCGGCGTGGTCGATGGCGTCCCTGAGCCTGACCTGGGGGTACTTCAAGGTCGCCGCCGTCGCCTTTCGCCTGCACGACTCGCCCAGGAGGGCGACGCAGCGGCCTATGAACTCGCGGCCGAAGTGAGCTGCCCCCCGAAAGTTGGTCCCCTGAAATGGGAGTCCTCGGGTAGAGTGAGCCCAGGAGGACTCCATGAGGAAGAGGCGCGGCGCCGACGAAGTGGCGCGATTGCTGAAGGACGCCGACCGCGATCTGGCCAAGGGGCTGACCGTCGGCGACGTCTGTCGGAAGATCGGCGTGGCCGAAACGACGTACTATCGTTGGCGTCAGACGCACGACCCCGCCCGAATCGGCGTCGATCGGCGATGCCGTCAGCTTGAAGCCGAAATCGAGCGGCTCAAGCGACTCGTCGCCGAGTTGATGCTCGACAAGCAGATGCTCCAGGAGGTCGCCAAAAAAAAGTGGCGAGCCCCGGCCGGCAGCGGGCCGCGGCCGGCTTCCTCAAGGAGACGTTCGCCGTCTCGGAGCGGCGCGTCGGCCGCGTGCTGGGGCGGTCGCGGTCGCCCCTCCGCTACCGTCGTCGGCGACCGGCGGACGAGCCGCCGCTGGTCCGCGAGATCCGGCGGTTGGCCCGACGGCATCCCCGCTTCGGCTATCGCCGGATCCACGCGATGCTGGTCCGCAAGGGTTGGCCGACGAACCTCAAGCGGGTTCATCGACTCTGGGGCGAGTTGGGCCTCAAACGCCCGGTCCGCCCGAGAAAACCTAGGAAAACCGGCCCCAAGTCCGGCGTGGGAGGCAATGGCTGCAAGGCGCGGCCGGCTCGATTCAAGAACGATGTATGGACATGCGATTTCATTCACGACCGGACGGCGGAGGGGCGTCCGCTCAAGTGGTTGAGCCTGGTGGACGAATACACCAGGGAGTGTTTGGTCCTGCACGCCGACGGTCGGCTTGGAGGAGCCGACGTGCGGCGGATTCTGGGGCGGGTGGCGGGTCGCCGCGGCGCCCCGAACATGATCCGCAGCGACAACGGCTCGGAGTTCGTGTGCAAGGCCCTGGCCGACTGGCTGCCGAGCATCGGGACGGAGCCGATCCCGGTGGCGCCGGGGAGCCCGTGGCAGAACGGCTTCGTCGAGTCGTTCCACGGTCGGCTTCGCGACGAGTTCTTGGAGCGTCACGAGTTCGAGTCGGTGGCCGACGCGCAGGCGAAGGCGTCGTGGTTCCGTCGGGAATACGACCACGTCCGGCCGCACAGTTCGCTCGGCTACGCGACGCCCAGCGAATACGCCGCCAAGTGTGAATCCGATTGCGGGGAGGAGAAGGCCGAATCGAAATGGGCAATCATGCGGACGTCATAGATCATTGATTCGTACTCCCATTTCTCCTGGACCAAAAACGGGGAGCAGCTCAGGGGTGCGTCAGCACGGACTCCAGCCTGCAAGCCCCTTTCGCACCCGTATCGACCTCATGAGAGCGGGCGACCCCTCCCACCTCGTCGCCTCCCGAATGGCCGCCCGCAACGTCAGGAAGGTGTCCACGTACTCGTCGTGATCGCCGCATCGGTAGAGCATGAAGTGGTCGGGTCGGGGCGAGCCCGGCCCCCACTCGATCGCCCAGGTGCCGCACACGTTGAGGATCATGGGGAATTCTCCCCGATGGACGGCTCCTGGGGGTCTCCCCATCCTCATCCAGCACCTCCCATGTCGTGCAGGAATTCTGCGAGGAACTTGTCCTGCTCGACGATCGCCTTGGCATCCTGTGGCCGCCAGGCGGGCCGCAAGGCGTGCTCTCCCCTCCAGGGTCGATAGCGTCGGCCTTCCTCCCTGGTGATCCGATAGCGGCCGCATTCGCTGCGGTACTCACCCCCCGTTAAGCTTCACCCAGTTGATTGCCGAGTCGGCCATGCTGAATTTCTCCCCTTTGTAATGCTGTCGATGTTGCTGTTGTCCCGGAGTAGGGCCTCTATCCGCACCCCACGCCACCGCATGAGACCGCCGACCGTGCGCACGGCCTTCAGCAGTCCCATCCTCTCCCATCTAATCAACGTGTGCGGCGTCATCCCGCAAATTCGGGCCGCTTCGCCAGGTCGCAACCCATCCATATTCACGGCCTCCTTTGTCCTGACTCCTCGAACTTAGATTAGGTTTGATCTCCGTGTGGAACTCTTCAGGGTTTTCTGATTCTGAGCACCTAAGCATGTGAATTCCCCGAGAAAACCGGGCTCGATCGCCGTTCTTGCACTTTCTGAGATTGCATGAGCCTCAGGCTGCGAGGCGCAGCAGACGGTCGGCCGCGGCCTGGATTTCGGCCTCGGACGGGCCGGACCGCAGGATCGCGAGAATTTCCTCGGCCAGAATGTCGCGGCGCCAGGCCCGGCGTTTGTCGGCGTGGCTGGGGCGGCGGGTCGGCTCGTCCCACGGCGAATCGGAGCGGTCCACCAGCTCGGCTTCCGACCGCCTCCAGGCCCAGGCCTCCGTCAGGGTGAAGGTCCGGAGGCAGACGTGGAAGGCCCCGACGCTCGCGTGGATGAACCGGACCTGCTGCTTCCCGGCGCCGACGACCTCTTTCACCTCGCGGGAGGCGATCTCCAGGCTGAAGCGGTCGGCGATCGCCGTCAGGACGTCGGCGACCGTCGCGTCTGGGTCGGTGCAGAAGTAGGCCCGCCGGCCGTGACGCTCGTCGACCAGCACGACGCGGATCACGCCGCCGGCCGGCCGCCACGTCGCCAGGAACGTCTTGCACCGCTTGACGGCGGTCCCGTCGTAGAGGTCGAAGACGCCTCGCGACCAGCCTCGTCTCTGGCCGGCGCGCTTGGCCAGGCTGATCGCCCGCTCGCCATAGACGCGAGGTCGGCCACGCCTGCCGGCGGGCCTCGGGCCGGGGGCGGTCCGCAGCGCCGCGTCCTTGCGGAGCCGGCTGACGACCGTCATCCCCAGGGCCTTCGCCGGCCTCAGCAGCTCCTTCTTCGCGTAGGCGCCGTCGGCCACCACCCAGATCGGCCGCTTCAGCAGGCCGAGCCAGGGCCTCGCCCATCGCAGCAGCTCGACGGCCATCTCCAGCTTGGTGCGGAACGCGGGCCGGCGTTTCGGGGCGACCGCCGGCAGGTCCAGCCGCCGGACGTACAGCCGCGACAGGAGCGGAAGGGCGATCACGCCCCAGGAGGGATGCTCGACGAGCAAGGCCAGGACGACGAAGACGTGGCCGTAGACGTGGGGCGAGCCGGCCGGGCCGGGCGTCGGGTCGTGATGAATCCCCGCCGCCTGCACGTACGGGCCGTAACGCCGCGTCGGCGTGTCGTCGATCGCCAGCGTCAGCCGCCCCGCCCCGGTCGCCAGCGGTGCGGCGACCTCGTTCAGCAGGCGGACGGCGATCGAGTCGGCCTTCCTGCCGGCCGCGGCGACGGCGATGTAGCAGGACTGAAACCGTTTGCTCAGCCCCGCGGCGCGGATCCAGGTAGTGACGGTCCGCCTCCCGAGGGCCAGCACCGCCCCGACGAGCAGCAAGGCCGGCCTCGGCGCCGACCGCCTGTCGAGCGGGCCGGCGTGTCGCCGGGGACGGCGTTCGCGACCAAGCCCCGGCTGGGCCGCGAGATGCTCGAGCGGGCCTTCGCCGCGGGCGTGCCGGCCGCCTGGGTCACGGGCGACGAGGTCTACGGCGGCGACGGCGATCTGCGTCGCCGGCTGGAGTCCGAGGGCCGCTCGTACGTCCTGGCCGTCCGCAGCAACCAGCCGGTCTGGATCGGCTTCCGCCAGCATCGGGTCGGGGCCGTCGCCGCGGCCCTGCCGAAGCGGCCGTGGCATAGGGTCACGATCGCGGCCGGGGCGAAGGGGCCGCGGACCTACGCCTGGGCGTGGGTGCGGATCAACCACGACCTGGGGCCGAGTCGCCGCCGCTGGCTGCTGGTCCGAAAGGGCCTCGACGACGGCGAGGAGGCCTACTACCTGGCCGCCGGGCCGGCCCGCACGACCTTGACCCGGCTGGCCCGGGTCGCCGGGTCGCGATGGGCGATCGAGGGCTCGTTCGAGCAGGCCAAGCAGGACGCCGGGCTGGCCGACTACGAGGTCCGGAGCTGGACCGGCTGGCACCGCCACGTCACGCTGTCGCTCCTGGCCCACGCCGTCCTGGCCGCGGTCCGCGACCTGGCCGACGGCCCGCCCCCCAAAAGTCGGACGACGAGGGCGAGCTGATCCGGATCTCGTCCCCGGAGGTCCGCCGCCTCCTGGTGCGACTCCTCTGGGAGCGGCCGCCCGAACCGGTCGCCGTCCTCGCCTGGTCCCGCTGGCGTCGCGCCCACCAGGCCCTGGCTCGCCGCTGCCACTACCGGGCCCGCGGAGCCAAGCCACCGGATTAGTTACCACTGTAGTACTAGGCGATCCCGCCCTCGATGGCGAGCCGCTCCCGGCCCCTCGCCACGGCGGGCTCGTCGATGTCGCAGGAGACGCACCTGCGGTCCCCCAGGAGCTTGCAGGCGACCGCCGTCGTGAAGCCGCCGCCGCAAGGGTCGCACACCAGATCGCCCGGCTCGCTGAAGCCCCGGATCAGCCGCTCGACTTCTTCGAGCGGCTGCTGCCAGGCGTGCCACCGCTTCTCCTCGTGATCGACGGAGAGGAAGTCGTGCCACTGCCGCCGCTTCCGCCAATCGCCCTTGGAGTAGATAAGGACCGGCTTCCAGAACGACAGGCACTGGGCGGGGTGGAACAGGTTGGCATGGCGGCGGATGTGCGAGCAGGATGTCCATCGATAGACCATGTGCTCGCCAAGAGCTTGCATCACCCGATCGAGGTGGCACTGCCCCGAGTAGGTCACGAAGATGCCGCCTTCCACGAGCGCCCGGGCGGCGAATGCGGCGAGTTCCTGGACTTGCGCCAGGAAGCCCTGATTGTAGGGGATGTCGGTCAGGATCAGGCTCACCGAGCCCGGTTGAAGCCCGGCGACCCGTTCGAGTTCTTGGAAGGGGCAGTGCAGGAGGCGGATCTGGGCGTCCTGCACGACGGGGACGGCCTTCGCCCGGAGGGGGACGTGCCCGACCTTCCACCTCGCCGCCCTCTCCAGGTGCCGCAACTCGACACGCCTCCGGGGGGCGTCGTCCCCGAGCATCCGGAGGGCGTCCTGGGCCATCCGATGCTCCCTGGCGGTGTTCGTCGCCACCCTCGTGACGGGTCGGTGCTTGCCGTCCTTGCCCCGCAGCCGGTCCAACCTCGGGATTTCCGAGGATGCGACCAGTCCACGACGGACGGCCTCGACCGTCTTGTCCATCGTGCCGAGGATCTGGGCCATCCAGTTGTTCGAAAGGTCAGGCGTCCGTCGCAATTCGGCGGCGATGAGATCCCGCATCTGCCTGCGGCTGAGGCGGCGTCGGGCTTGGTTGAGGACGAGGGCACGGTCCATCTTCTCATCTTCCGACAACCCTGCGAGGATCTGGACGGGGTAGTTGGCCAGACCGAGTTCCCGGCAAACCCTCTCCCGCTGGCGACCGTCGATGATCGATCCTTGTTCGTCTTTGACGACCGGATAGACCACGCCGAAGCGGCGGATGTCGGCCTTCAGGGCGTCGTATTCCCAGGCCGACATGCCGGGGAGGGGGTGCGGACGCTGATCCATGGGCGGTGACTCCTCGGTCGTGAATGGTGGCGTCCGGGCGTGGGCCTGCCCGCCGCCCTGGTCCGTCGAGGCTGGCGTCGTCGGCCGTCGTTGCGATTCGGCGGGCTTGCAAACCGCAAAACCGCAATCACATCCGCCCCGCCCGCTCAAGCTCCCGCTTCCTCCTGTAGAGCGAGTGCGGGCTGCTGCCCACCAGCCTCGCCCACTCCTCGTCCCGGCCCCGCTTGTCGGCTGGGAACTGGCGGAACAGGTCCAGGGCCACGGCCCGCTCCCACTCGACCCGCTCGCCCCGTGATCCCGGATCGGGGACGCCCGGCTCGACGAGCCGCTTGAGGCTGGACCGCACCAGATCCCGCCAGGGGCGTTGCGACTTCCCGTGCCGGTCGAGCCGGTAGTCCTGCCAGGCCTTCTTCATGGAGCGGAGGTCGAGGCGGTAGTCGCAGGCCCTTGTCTCGGCGATGACAAATTCGACGACCTCCCGACACTCCTCGGGCGGGATGTCCTCGAACCCCTTCAGGGCCTCGTGCCGCATGAACACCGCCAGCATCTCGTCGGAGGGCTCGTGCTCCAGCAGCGCCACCCGGCTCGCCACGGCGTCGGCCAGCGGGTCACGCCGCAGCGGGACGTTGGAGATGGCCACGATCCCGCCCGTGAACTCGAACGACTTCCGCTCGTCCTTCGTGGCGTAGGTGACGGCCCTGGGCTCGCCGGGGGAGCCCCCGAGGGCTGCCAGGAGGATCTGGAGCGCCCCCTTCTGGCCGAAGAGCGTCGAGATGTCGTCGAGGACGACGGTGTGCTCCGGGTGCTCGGCCAGCAGGCACCAGAGGCCCATCGCACTCATGCGGCTGTTGCGGATCGTTCAGGGCGAGCCCAGGGATTGCAGAGTCTCGACGACGGTGTGGGTCTTCGAGGAGCCGGGTCGCCCGACGAGATAGGCCCCGACCTGATACCGCTCGGAGACGCTGCGGGTGCGGTCCCGGATCAGGTCACGCATCGCCTCGAAGGCGTCGAGGCCCGCATCGCCCGTGGACGCCCTCCGCCCCGGTCACGTCGCCGGGGGCCGTCATCATCGCTTCCATAAAGAAAGGGTGCTCCCTTTGGGAATGGGCAAGTCATCGGGCCGAGACGTGCTCGCCCGCATCGACGTAGGTGGCCGGGATGTCCACGGGCTTGCCCGTGTATCTGGCCCGGATCAGGATCGGGGGGATGAAGACGGTGCGGTATCGGGGTGCGGATCGGGGGCCGGAGGGTTGCTTGCGGAAATGTCCCCGTCGCCAGTGGGGGCGGGGGCTCGCATGTCGCCCGCCCCCTGGCTTCGGCCTCGTCCCGCCCCTCGTGTCGAGATCGACCACGATCGGCCTCGCAAGTTCCACGGCCACGAGATCCAACGGGCGTCGGTTGCCCCCGCCCCGCCGACTTCGCCGCCCGAAGTTCCCGGCAGGTAGCCGTCCGCCTCCCTCATGCCCGCCACCGCCAGCATCACCCCGAGGTTGAGGAGCACCCGCTTGATGAGCTTCGCCTCTCGATCGCTTCCCGCCAGCCCCGATCGTTCCTCGAACGATTCGCAGGCTGCGAGGATGTCGCTCACGCTGTCCGGGAAGCCGTCCCAGGCGATCGGCCATGCGAACCTCTCACCGCCGCCCCTCACCTCTCCGTAGAAGAGGCCGGATGCGAGGAACCCGCCGATGGCGACCCGAGGGCGGCTGCCGAAGCGGCCCCCCCACTCGGGCGGGAACTCGACCATCAGCCCGTCGTATGGCCAGCGGAAGTCACCCCAGGGGATGCACAGATCGACGTGCTCCATCGTCGTGCAGATGCCCACGGAGGGCCGGAAGATCTTCGGCCCCTGGGCGACGGCCCTCCCGATCAGCCGATGCAGCAGGATCATCTCGTGGACCTTGCGATGGTGGACGGCGGGGTCGCTCGACAAGCGGTCGAGCATCTCGAAGTACCACCGGCTCGCTGGCGGGATCTCGGCGGGTGGCGAGATTTCGAGGACGGCGTGCGGGCCATCCTCCCGGCGACGCACGCCGATCCATTCGTGTTCGTCGAGCGCCTTGAGCGTCTCGTGCATGGCCAGTGGGACGAACTCTGTGATCATGATGCACCTTACATCCATGCCATCGTGGGCATTGCGTTTTCGGGCGGTCACGACCTGGGCCGTTCATCGTGGGAGTGGCTCGGTGATCCTCCGATGGCAGTTCTTGTATGTCCGGCCGCTCAGGCACGGGCAGAGGTCATTCCGGCCGAAGCCGAGCCTCACGCCGTGTGCGGCGATCGTCTCAAGCATGATCCGCTCGACGGGGACTCGAACGCCCATGGGCAACTCGCCGTTGCGAACCTTGTCGGACAGGGCCGCCGTCACCTCGGCGATCCTGCGGTTCCCCTCTACCATCGTGCGACTGATCTCGGTGCGGGCGATGTCGTGCAGCCTGTTGGGCACGACGGACCCCTCGAACGACATCTTGCTGTCGGGCAGGAACAGGACTCTCCGCTCCCCATCGGCCTTGGGGGTGATGTCGATCAACGCCCGGTTCGGGGCTGCCCAGACGGCGTGGAACTCTGCCTCGGCGTACAGGGGTCGCCCCGTGTGCTCGGCGAGCCAGATGATCCAACCGTGTTGGACCGCCCCCCCGTGCATCGACACCTGGAACCCGACGTTCAAGAAGGCGTTTTGCGGCTTCGCCCATCCCTGGGGCTCCAACTCAAGCCAGAGGGGCCCGTGTGCGGGCTCGATTGCCCGGCAAAAGTCGAGGATCTCCTGCGTGATCGCACTGGGGGTGGTCACGGTCGGCATGAACATCAATCCCTCCTTTCTCGATGCGGTACTGCACTTTCCGAGACTTGATATATGTGAGCGACCCGGTGCCACTCACGCGTCAAGGGACCTGGGGTGGCCCCCATTCCTCGCGTCGAATCCCGAAAGCCTCTTCCGCGGCGGCGTAGGCGTCCTC
>Ga0209958_1000689_pt1 | contig 45258 bp, 34 predicted proteins | sample ThiBio_inoc_plan_FD_183942 | JGI IMG/M metagenome (GOLD analysis project Ga0209958, IMG submission 183942) | Wastewater bioreactor microbial communities from Cape Town, South Africa - Thiocy_inoc_plan (SPAdes) | ecosystem: Engineered > Bioremediation > Thiocyanate > Unclassified | place: South...
GGCGCGGGGCCGGGGGGCGACGGCGGGGCGGTCGGCCGGGTCGACGACCTCGGTCGCGGCCTGGACGGCGAGCTGGTCGACGACGCGGGTGACGCCGACGGTGTCGGCGGCCAGCTCGACGGCCCGCTTCTTGGCCTCCTCGCTGGGGACGGACCCGCGCAGGGTGGCGATCCCCTGGGCCTCGACGGTGAGCTGGATGGGGCTGGATTCCAGCATCTTGTCCCAGTGGATGCGGCCGTAGACGCGGGCCTCGACGCTCATGTCGTTGACCCGGGCGCGGGTGTTCTCGAACGACTCGCGGACCGCCTCGCCGGTCCGCTTCAGGCCGCGTTCCAGGCCCTCCCGGAGGTTCCGCCCGGCCTGGTCGAGCTTCTCGCCGGCGCGCTCGATGGGCCCGGGCTCCTGCTGGGCGTGGGCCGTCGCGAGGACCATCGCCGCCACCACGGCCGCCGCGCCGAATCGCTTGATGCCGCTCATCCGATGCGCTCCTTTCGCGAATCTGATTCGTCTCGGGCCGAGGGCCCGTCGCACTCCATCACGGGCAAGAAGCATACCAGGCGGGCGACGTCCCGAAAAACCCCGGGGCCCGGGTCTCGACGTCGGGGCCACTGGACGGGAGGCCGCCGCGAGGGCAGAGTAAGGAGGAGCCCCGATCGCGGGCCGCACCTCGACGATTGACGACCTTTCATCAAACCCGGCGCGAAGGCCGCCGATCGAAGCCGCGCCGAGGCCCGGACGGCGGGGGGATCCCATGGGCGACGCACCCGAAGCAGACGCGCCGGCCGAGGGCCGCGAGAAGTTGCAGCTCCGGTACGGCGAGGAGGGTGGGGAAGGGCCGCTGCTGGTGTTCCACCCGCTGATCGCCTGCCTGCTGGCGGGGGCCGCGGCGGGGCTGGCGGCGTTCGCCCTCGGCGAGTCGACCTACGGGGCGTTCGAGGCCGCGGGGGTCTCGCGGCGGTTCCAGGGGATCATCTCCGACCTGCCGACGCCCGCCGCGCGGGACGCGGCGATGGCCCGGGGCGCGGCGACCGCCTACGCCGGGCTGGGGGGCCTGCTGGGCCTGTTCCAGGGGCTGGCCGCGGGGCTGATCCGCGGCGACGCCCGGCGCGGCGCCCGGGGCGGGGCCGCGGGCCTGGTCCTGGGGACGATCGCCGGCGGGCTCCTCTCCCTGGGCGTCCTCCCCGGGGCCCTGAAGTTCCGCGACCGCTCCTCGATCGACCCGATCCTGATCGGGACGGCGACCCAGGCCCTCATCTGGGGGCCGATCGCCGCCGCGGCCGGGGCCGCCTTCGGGTTCGCCCTGGGCGGGATCAAGCTCGCGCCCCGGTTCGCCGCGTTCGCCCTCGGCGGCGCCCTGGTCGCCACGCTGGTCTACGGCGCGGCCGGCGCGGCGCTCTTCCCGCTGGCCGAGACCGACCGCCCCCTGGCCGCCCAGCGCGGCGCGCGCCTCCTGGCCCATATGCTCGTCGCGCTCGGCGCGGGGGCCGCCGTCGGCCTGGCGCTGACGGGCCGGGACCGACGCCCCGGGCGCTGGCCGTGGGAGGAGCGGAAGGCGCCCGACGACGCCGGGCCGGCTACGCCAGCAGCTTCTTGACCACCTCGCCGTGGACGTCGGTGAGGCGGAACTGGCGGCCCTGGGACTTGAACGTCAGCCGGGTGTGGTCGAAGCCCAGCAGGTGGAGGAGGGTGGCCTGGAGGTCGTGGACATGCACCCCGTCCTCGACGACGTGGAAGCCCAGGTCGTCGGTCCGGCCGATCGTCTGGCCCCCCTTGATCCCGCCGCCGGCCATCCACATCGTGAACGCCTGGGGGTGGTGGTCGCGGCCCATGCTGCGGCCGAGCGCGGCGTTGGACTCGACCATCGGCGTCCGGCCGAACTCGCCGCCCCAGACGACCAGGGTGTCTTCCAGCAACCCGCGCTGCTTGAGGTCCATGACCAGGGCGGCGGCGCCGCGATCGGTCAGGCCGCACTGGCCCTTCAGGCCGCCGGCGACGTCGGAGTGGTGGTCCCAGCCCTCGTGGAACAGGTTGACGAACCGGACCCCGCGCTCGACCAGGCGGCGGGCGAGCAGGCAGTTCAGGGCGAACGAGGGCTTGCCCGGCTCGGCCCCGTACATGGCCAGGGTGGCGGGCGACTCGTCGGAGAGGTCCATCAGCTCCGGGGCGCTGGCCTGCATGCGGAAGGCCATCTCGTAGGCGTTGATGCGGGTGGCGATCTCGGGGTCGCCCACCGCGCCGAGGTGGTCGCGGTTGAGGTCGCGGATCAGGTCGAGCGTGTCGCGGTCGAACGCGCGGTCGACGCCCGCCGGGCTGGCGACGTCGAGGATCGGGTCCCCCTTCGACCGGAACGGGACGCCCTGGAACGACGTGGGGAGGAAGCCGCTGGACCAGAGCGACGCGCCGCCGCTGAGGCCGCTCCCCGACGAGAAGACGACGAACCCGGGGAGGTCGGCCGACTCGCTCCCCAGGCCGTAGACGGCCCAGGAGCCGATGCTGGGCCGGCCGGGGAACGGGGAGCCGGTCTCCAGGAAGATCTGCGCCGGGGCGTGGTTGAACTGGTCGGTGTGCATCGACTTGACGATGGCGACGTCGTCCACCACCTTCGCCAGGTGCGGCAGCATCTCGGACAGCTCGGCGCCGCATTCGCCGTGGCGGGAGAAGCGGTATCGCGACGACATCAGGCTGGCGTCGGGCCGGATGAAGGCGTAGCGCTGGTCCTTGACCACGTCGGCCGGGATCGGCTTGCCGTCGTGCTTGGTCAGCTCGGGCTTGGGGTCGAACAGGTCGAGCTGGCTGGGGGCGCCGGCCATGAACAGGAAGATGACCCGCTTCGCCTTGGGCTCGAAGTGGGGCGCCCGGGGCGCGAGCGGGTCGGCCGTGGCGGCGAGGTCGGCCGCGCGCGATCGCCCCTGCATCAGCATCGACGCCAGCGCGATCTTGCCGACGCCCACGCCGCAGTCGCGGAAGAAGTGCCGCCGCGTCCGCGCGAGGTTCCACGCCGCGACTCGGTCGAGATGGGGGTTGCGTGACATCGTGCGGCACCTCCTTCGATCGGGCCGGCGGGCGAATCCCGCCGTCCTATCCATTATCGCAGCCCGCGGCCGATCCGACCACGGCGAAGCGGGCCTCGTGCTCCAGGAGCCGCCGCTTGCAATCCAGCCCGCCGGCGTACCCCGTGAGCGCGCCGCCCGCGCCGACGACGCGGTGGCACGGGACGACGATGGAGATCGGGTTGCATCCGTTCGCGGCGCCGACCGCCCGGCTCGCCGACGGCCGCCCGATCCGCCGCGCCAGCTCGCCGTAGCTAATGCGATCGCCGAACGGGATCTCCCGGAGCGCCGCCCAGACGGCGCGCTGGAAATCCGTCCCGCGGGGGGCCAGCGGGAGGTCGAACGGTCGGGTTTCGCCGTCGAAGTAGGCGGCGAGCTGGGCCGTCGCCTCCCGGAACGGGGCGGGGTCGCATCGCCACGACGGGTCGGGCCGCGGGTCGTCCCGGTGCCCCTCCGTGTAGAGGCCGGTGAGGGCCCGGCCGTCGGAGACGAGCAGCAGCGCCCCGACGGGGCTGGGCAGGGTCGTGTACCAGGTGGACGGGGTCATCGTATCTTCCTCCAATTGAAGTCCCCTCTCCCGCCGGGAGAGGGCGGCCGCGCAACGGCGGGTGAGGGTCGCCGGGGTGCCGAGGGCACGTCGGCGCGCGATCCCTGAGCAGGCCGATGACGAGGGCCTTCTCCAGGGTGCTCCGTCGGAAACATCGGAGCGGGAGCATGAATCCTCCCTTCTCCCCTCGTGGGAGAAGGTGCCCCGGAGGGGCGGATGAGGGGGGCGCGACCGAGAGCCGTAGACGTCAAAGTCCACGCCGGCCGCGAGGAGCGACGGCGGTCGCCCCCTCATCCGGCCTTCGGCCACCTTCTCCCACGAGGGGAGAAGGATGCTTGTCGCCACCCTTCTCCGATGTTTCCGACGGAGCACCTCGCTCGTTCCTCCCCGCACTCGAACGGTCGGCCGATCGTCGCCACAGGTGCATCGCCGCGTAGGCGCGCCAGGGCCGCCAGGGCTCGGCCGCGGCGAGGGCCTCGGCGGGCGAGCGCGTCCCCAGGGCTTTCCGCAAAACGAGGTCGTGGTGGGGGAAGGCGTCGGGCCGGCCCCAGGCCCGCATGGCGATGTAATCGGCGGTCCAGGGGCCGATGCCCGGGATCGTCATGAGCCGTTCCGGGTCGGGGCCGGGCTCCAGGGAGACGTCCCCGTCGCGGACCGCCGCGGCGAGGGCCCGCAGGCACTCCGCGCGGGAGCGGACCAGGCCGATCGCGGCCAGCTCGTCCAGGGTCACGGCGGCGACCCGCTCGGGCGAGGGGGTGAGCCGGTCCAGCTCCGGGAACGGCGTCTCGATCGGCTCGCCGAACGCGTAGGCGAACCGGCTGGCGAGCGTCGTCGCCCCGCGCACCGAGACCTGCTGCCCCAGCACGGCGCGGACGGCCAGCTCGAAGGGATCGAACGCGCCGGGGACGCGCAGGCCGGGCGTGCGCCGGACGTCCTCGCGCAACCGGCCGTCGCGGGCCAGGTGGTCGTCGATCGCGTCGGGGGCGGCGTCGAGGTCGAACAGGCGGCGGAGCCGGGCCAGCAGGGAGGGCAGCCCGCGGGCCGCGGCGATCGGCAGGTCGACGGTGAGCGCATGGCGGCGCGGCGACGGCTCGACGCGGATCCAGCCGCCGACGCCGCCGACGCTCACGGTCCGCAGGTAGGCGTCCGCCGTCACCCGCTCGACCCCCGCGACGGCCCGGGCCCGCAGGAAGTCGAGCAGGGCGTCCCAGGCGAACGGCGGGCGGTGGGCGAGGGTCAGTCGGATCCGCCCGTCCGGGGCCGTGCGGCCGGCCGACTTGCGGAGGTCGCCGGGCGTGAGGCGGTAGCGCGAGCGGAACAGGGCGTTGAACCGCCGGACGCTGGCGAAGCCGCTGGAGAACGCCACGTCGATGATCGGCAGCGACGTGTCGGTCAGGAGCCGCTTGGCCAGCAGCAGGCGATGCGTCTGGGCCAGCTCCACCGGCGAGACGCCCAGCTCGCGCCGGATCGCCCGGCGGAGGTGCCGCGGGCCCACGCCCAGCTCGCGGGCCAGGGCGTCGAGCCCGCGCCCGTCCATCGCCCCGGCCGCGATCCGCGACGCGGCGAGCCGGGCCGTCCGGCCGACGGCGTCCACCGGCGCGGCGCCCGGCGCCAGCTCGGGCCGGCAGCGACGGCAGGGGCGGAAGCCCTCCCGCTCGGCCGCCGCCGCCACCGGGTAGAACCGGCAGCGTTCGCGGCCGGGCGTCCGCGCCGGGCAGATCGGCCGGCAGTAGACCCCGGTCGACGTGACCCCGACGAAGAACACCCCGTCGAAGCGCGGGTCGCGGGCGGACAGGGCCCGATAGCAGAGGTCCGGTTCGAGTTCCATGGCCGAATCTTAGCGTCGGCTCGCCCCGAGTCTGGCCGTTTTCGGACCCGGGGGCGACGAATCTCGGATCAGCCCACGAGGGGCGATTTCTCCCCCCAAGACCCGCCGAAGACGAACTCCGCGAGCGGCTTCCGGCCCTTGGGCGTGAGGTCGCGGGAGCGGAGGTTCTCGCGGAGCGAGGCGGGGTCGCCGAGGTATCCGATCGCGATGCCGGTCAGCGGCTGGACGCCCTCGGGGACGTGGAACAGCTCGCGGACGCGGTCGGGGAGGATGCCGATCATCTGGTGGGCGTGCAGCCCCAGCGCGATCGCCTGGAGGGCCATCTGGGCGCTCGCCGAGCCCAGGTCGTGCTCGGCCGCCGCGTTCCGCTTGCCGTTGTACTTGTGGTTCAGGCTCGTGCAGCCGATCGCCAGAACCGGCGCCGCGCCGGCCCACGCCCGATTCCCCTCGACGAGGCAGGAGAACACCTTCTCATACGACTCCGGGTCGGCCCTGGTCGCGACGATGTACGACCAGGGCTGCTCGTTGTACGACGAGGCGGCCCAGCGCGCGGCCTCGAACAGCGACCGCAGGTCCTCGTCGGCGACGGGGCGGTCGGCGAAGGCGTAGGGGCTCCAGCGGTGGGCGATCAGGTAGGCGATCGGGTGGTCGGGCTTCGCCCGTCGGATCTCTTCGGGGTTCATGCAGGGCTCCGATACGTCGAACGGCGTGCGAGGGGTGCCTTCATGCGGGCGGCGCGCCGGCTCACTCCTTCGTCACGGCCTCGTCCAGGTTCAGCAGCACGCGGGCGACGGCCGTCCAGGAGGCCAGCTCGGCGGGGTCGACGCCCTCGGGGGCGGCGAGCAGGGGCGACGGCGGGCTCGCGACCTTCGCGCCGGCCACCAGGGCGGCGTCGAGGCCGCCGTCGCGGAAGCGGGCGAGCTGGGCGTCGCGGAAGGCCAGCACGCGGGCCCGCTCGTCGTCGCGAGGGGGGCGGCCGAGGACCAGGAGGAAGCCGCGGTCGACGCGGGCCTCGGGCGCGGCCGCCTCGCGGACGATCCGACGGCCGAGCGCCTGGGCGGCCTCCACGAAGACGACGTCGTTGAGCAGCGTGAGGGCCTGGAGCGGCGTGTTCGACCGCTCCCGGCGCGTGCAGGCGACGTCGGGCGAGGGGGCGTCCATCGTGGCGAACGCGGCGAACGGGGCGGTGCGCTTCAGGAACGTGTAGAGGCCGCGGCGGTAGCGGTCGGCGCCGACGCTGGGCGTCCACGCCTCCTGGCCGTAGGCCAGCGCCGTGGCCCCGTCGGGCTGGGGCGGCTTCACGCTCGGCCCGGCGAAGCGGTCGTCGAGCAGGCCGGCCGAGGCCAGGGCGATGTCGCGGATCGTCTCCGCGCCGACGCGGAACCGCGGCCCGCGCGCCAGCAGCGCGTTCCTGGGGTCGCGGGCGACCTGGTCCGGCGTCGCCTGGCTCGACTGCCGGTAGGTCGCGCTGGTGACGATCAGCCGGTGCATGGCCTTCAGGCTCCAGCCGCGGCGGGGGAACTCGGTGGCCAGCCAGTCGAGCAATTCGGGGTGCGTCGGCTTCTCGCCCTGCGTGCCGAAGTCCTCGGGCGTCGTCACCAGGCCGCGGCCGAAATACGCCTGCCAGAGCTGGTTCATCACCACGCGGCCGACCAGCGGGTTGTCGCCCGCGACCAGCCACCGGGCGAACGTCAGCCGGTTGCGCGGGGCGTCGGAGGGCAGGGGGTGCAGCACGGCCGGGACGCCGGGCTCGACGGGTTCGGCCGGCTTGAGGAACTCGCCGCGCTTGTGGATGCGGGTGGTCCGCGCGTGCTCCGGGTCGCGCTCGCGCATGACCATCGTCGTCGCGAACCTCGGCTTCGAGGCGCGAAGCTCGTCGATCGGCTTGCGGGCCTCGGCCAGTTCCGGGGCGACCGACAGGTAATAGCTCGCGAGCGCCTGGGCTTGGTCGGCCGAGCGGTGCGGGGGCTCGACGAGCAGGACTTCCTCGATCTCCGCCGGGACGCCCGAGGCCGCGACGGGGCGGGCGTCGGCGACGGAGAGGCGGAACCGGCCGATGGTCGTCTGGTGGATGAACTCCTGGTGGAGCGTCAGGCGGATCTCGGTCGGGCGGCCGTCCAGGTCCTCGGCCAGCTCGAAGACGGCGGCGTGCGGCTTGCCGACGCCCCCGGCGACGCTCCAGCCGGTGTCGGTCACGCCGTCGACGGCCAGCGCGGCGGAGCGATCCTTGGCGGCGTAGTCCTCGGTGACGCGGGCGAACTTGATCGGCCGGGGGGGCTCGGTCGAGCCCTCGGGGCGGGCCGTCGCCTCCACCTCGGTCAGCAGGAAGTCGCCCACCTGGAACAGCGGCGCGCGGCCGGGGCCGTTCTCGGGCAGGCTGGGGTCGGGGAGGACCTCCAGGCGGATCGCGGTCGCCTTTAGGTCGACCTTGAGGTCCACCTCGTACACGTCGTTGTTCGGCTTGTCGCCCGAGACCAGGACCGAGCCGTCGGGCCGGACGGTCATCGTCGCATTCTTGCGCGAGGCGACCTTGACGGGGGGCGCGACGGTCCAGCGGACGGGGTGGATGGACTTCTCCCACGCCTCCATCTTCGCCTTCAGCGAGTCCGGGCCCTCGGCCGGGTAGCGGGAGGGGAGGGCGGCCTCCATCTCGCGGGCCTTCGCCTCGATCGCCTCGCGACGGGCGGCGACGGCCGGGTCGGGGAGGTCGACCTCGGGCTCGTCGGCGTTGTCGAGGAACGCGAACAGTTGGTAATACTCGCGCTGGGTGATCGGGTCGTACTTGTGCGTGTGGCACTGGGCGCACTGGACGGTCAGCCCGAGCCAGGTCGTGCCGGTGGTGGCGACGCGGTCGACGACGGCGTTGAAGCGGAACTCCTCGACGTCGATGCCCCCTTCCTCGTTGATCATCGTGTTGCGGTGGAAGCCGGTCGCCGTGAGCTGGTCGGGGGTCGGATTCGGCAGCAGGTCGCCGGCGATCTGCTCGACGGTGAAGCGGTCGAAGGGCATGTCGGCGTTGAGGGCGCGGACGACCCAGTCGCGGAAGGGCCAGATGGAGCGCTCGCGGTCCTTCTCGTAGCCGTTGGTGTCGGCGTAGCGGGCGCGGTCGAGCCAGTGGCGGGCCCAGAGTTCGCCGTGCCGGGGCGAGTCCAGCAGGCGGTCGACCAGGCGCTCGTAGGCGTCGGCCCGGTCGTCGGCGAGGAACGCGTCGACCTCCTCGGGCGTCGGCGGCAGGCCGACCAGGTCCAGGCTCAGGCGGCGGATCAGGGTGCGGCGGTCGGCCTCGGGCGACGGCTCCAGACCCTCCTGATCCAGCCGGGCCAGGACGAAGGCGTCGATGGGGTTGCGGGCCGCGCCGGCGTGGGCGACGGCCGGGATCGCCGGGGGCTTCGGGGGGATGAACGACCAGTGGTCGGGGGCGTCGGGCTGGGCCGGCTTCGTCGCGCCGGCCCACTTCGCGCCGGCGTCGATCCAGGCGCGGAGGACGCCGACCTCCTCGGCGGTGAGGGGGTCGCCGGAGCCGTCGGGGGGCATGGCCGAACCTTCATCCACCCGCGCGACGGCCTGGATCAGGAGGCTCTCGGCCGAGTCGCCGGGGACGATGACCGGGCCGGAGTCGCCGCCGGCCATGGCCTTGGCCTCGTCGTGGAGCGAGAGCCCCGCCTGGTGCTTCTTCGCCCCGTGGCAGCGGAGGCAGCTCCGCTCCAGCAGCGGGGCGACGTCGCGCGCGAAATCGACCTCGCGAGTCGCCGCCGGCGGCAGCTCGACGGGCTCGTCGCCCCTCGACGCCGAGGTCGCCGCCAAGGCCGCCAGCACGCCCCATCCCAACTTCAAGCCGCATCGACGCATCATGGTTCCCCTCCGTCTGATGCTCGATTATCCCAACCGGGGGCGGAAAAGGCGACCCAGCCCTCGCGACGGGGGATTTCGGACTGGACTCGGGGGCGATTCCGTGCAGAATGCCGGCCGCCATGTCTGATCCCTATCCGTGACGATACGGAACGATCGGCGCGGGGCCGGGGCAAGGAAGCCCGCGGGCCCGGGGCGCCGGTCCTGATCGCCCCCGGTCCGTCGACTGCACCTGGGCGGCAACCCGACGAGCAAGGAGGTTCGCCGTGACGCCGAATCCCCAGGGGCGGCCTCACTTCGCCGATCCCCCGGGCCGCCAGCCGGCCCGCACCTGGAGGCGCGACGCGCCCGGGGTGGACGCGACGTGGGAAGGCCCCCCGCCGTTCCTCTCGGTCGTGATCCCCGCGAAGGACGAGGCCGAGGGCCTCCCCCGGCTGCTGGCCGAGGTCGCCGCGGCCCTGCGCCCGCTCTGCGGCCGGGACGAGCCGCGGGAGTCGCGCCTGGGCGGCTTCGAGGTGGTCTTGGTCGACGACGGCTCGGCCGACGACACGCCCCGCGTGCTCCGCGACCTGGAGGTCGACTTCCCCGAGCTGCGGCCGATCCGCCTGCGCGAGAACGTCGGCCAGTCGGCCGCGACCGCGGCGGGCCTCCGCGCCGCGCGGGGGGCCTGGGTCGCCACGCTGGACGCCGACCTCCAGAACGACCCGGCCGACCTGGCGGCCCTCTGGCGGACGCTCCCCGGCCACGACGCCGCCCTGGGCTGGCGCCGCGAGCGCCGCGACAAGTGGAGCCGCCGCGTGGTCAGCCGATGGGCGAACCGGGTCCGCAACGCGGTCCTGGGCCAGTCGATCCGCGACACCGGCTGCTCGGTCCGGATCTTCCGCCGCGACCTGGCCCTGCGACTGCCGCTGTTCCGCGGCTCGCACCGGTTCCTGGGCCCGCTGCTGCTCCGCGAGGGGGCGAGCGTGGTGCAGATCCCGGTGAGCCACCGCGCACGGCCGCACGGGACGTCGCACTACAACTTCCGGAACCGCTCGTTCCGCGTGGTCGTCGACCTGCTGGGCGTCGCCTGGCTGATGCGCCGGCCGCTGCGGTACGAGGCCGTCGAGCCCGGCTGGGACGGACCGGCCTCGGGGGCGGGCGCGGGCCGCGAGCGTGCCTTGGCGGGCGGGGCCCGATGACCATGCGACTCCTCGCCACCCCCGGCTTCTGGCTGGTCGTCGGCTTCGCGGGCCAGGGCCTGTTCACGCTCCGCTTCGTCGTGCAATGGCTGGCCTCGGAGCGCTCGGGCCGGGTCGTGGTGCCGGCGTCGTTCTGGTGGCTGAGCATCCTCGGCGCGGTCGCGCTCCTCTCCTACGCGATCTCGCGCCGGGATCCCGTGATCGCCCTGGGCCAGTCGATGGGGGTCGTCGTCTACATCCGGAACCTGATGCTGGAGAAGGGGGGCGGCACGGACCCCGCGGCTCCCGAGCCCGCCCCCGCGATCCCCGCGCCCCACTTCGACGCCGAGCCGGCGCGGGCGGGCCTGGGCCGATGAGATCACCCGAAGGATGGGGAGAGAGGTCGATGTTCGCGTTCCTGAGGAGAGAGGACCGGGCCGCCCGCCGCCGCCCCCCCGCACGCTTCGGGTCGCCCGAGGCGCTGGAGGACCGGCTGGCGCTGAGCGCGACGGCCTCGGCCGTCGTCCTGGAGTCGGCCACCACGGCCGACTCGCGCTCGGTGGAGGTCCGCTACAAGGCCGACGCCACGTCGACGGCCCGGCCGCTGACCTTCGGCGTCTACCGCTCGGCCGACGCGACGTTCGACGCGTCCGACGAGGCGGTCGCGTCCTACGCCGCCCCGATCGCCGATCGCACGCCCGGGTCGCACGACCTGACGATCCCGATCCCCGACGGCCTGCCCATCGACGTCGCCCGGCCTTACGTCCTGGTGGTCGCCAACCCCGACGCCGCCGGCGCGAGCGACCCGGGCCGCGTCGCCTCGTTCCGCAAGTTCTCGATCGCCGTCGTCGCCCACGGCGGCATCATCAACACGAGCTGGACCTACGGCTCCCCCTGGCAGCTCCAGATCGCCCGCCTGATGCAGGATGCCGGCTACGACGCCGTCATCCCCTTCAACTGGATCGCCGAGAGCCACCAGCCGGGCCACGCCGCGCCCCAGGGATTGCGCGTCGTCAACCAGATCCAGGACCTGCTGGACAAGCTCCCCGACGATACGATCGTCGACCTCCACCTGGTGGGCCACAGCCAGGGCGCGCTGGTGAACACGATCGCCCTCATGAAGCTCGACGAGGACGCGCCGGCGCAGCTCCGAGGAGGCTGGATCAAGGACACGCTCCTGGATCCCCACGCGGCCAACAACTACGTCCCGGGGCAGATGAGCACGTCCAAGTCGCCGGTCGGCATCCTCGCCCGGATGATCGTCACGGGCTACCAGGCGAGGGCCAAGGATCCGACCGTCTCCATCCCCCCCAACGTGGACGAGGCCGAGGTCTTCTACCAGCACACCAAGATCCAGGACGTCCACAAGATCCAGGCCAGCGGCTACAACCTCTGGGGCCAGGTCCCGGTCCCCAGCCAGGGTGCCGCGCCCGTCCACTACTACAACCTGACGCAGACCAGCGCGACCCACAGCGGGGCGACCGGCGTCCAATTCTGGTACCGGAACTTCGTGGCGACCACGCTCGCCGACGGGGCGCCCCTGGTGGAGGAGCTGCGGCTCGACGGCTCGCTCACCAACGCGACGCCCACGCCCTGGACGCCGGAGACCGACCGCGCCGCGCGGACCGTGGAGAACTGGGGCCCGGACCTGGTCGTGCAGGGCGACCGCCCGACCTTCTCCGGCACCGCCGCGCCGGGCGCGACCGTCCGCGTCTACGTCGGCCCCACGTCCGACCTGACGAAGGTGCGCCCGCTCGACGTGGCCACGGCCGACGCCTCCGGGAACTGGAGCGTCGCGGCCGATCGGGACCTCGCCGACGGCCGCTACCGCGCCGTGGCGATGGCCTACTCGCCCGACCACCACACCCGCCCCGCCTACGCCGTCGTCTCCATGGCCCCGATGGGCCGCTTCTGGATCGGCGGCGATCCGCGGGCGTGAGTCACACGGTCCCGGCGGCCGGCGAGGCTCCGACGCCGAACCAGGCCGGGAGCGAGCGCCCCCCTGCCTCGACGTCCTCATCCGTCCAGCAGCCCCCCACCGGGCGGAACGCCAGGACCAGGCCCGTCTCGACGCCGCGCGATTCCAGGAGCCCCTCCCAGGCCGTCGCGACGTGACGGAGGTTGTCGCCGAACCACCGTTCCTCGGGCGTCGAGGAACGGCCGCCGATCCCCAGGAGCAGTCGATCCGGGCGCAGCCTCGGCCTCAGCGCCGACAAGGCCGGCCCGCCCAGGAAGGCGACGTCGATCGAATCCGAGAGCGCGGTCGCGGCCTCGACGCCGAGCCTCGACGTGAAGTGCAAGGCGCCGGCGGTCGTCCAGGGGTCGACGAATCGGACGAACGCGACGACGGGCGGGGCCTCGGCGTGACGTTCCAGGGCGTCGGCCAGGGCGAGCATGCTCGACACCGCCGCCGGGTCCTCGACGCGCGGCCCGTCGCCTCGATCCAGGGCGGAAGCCGACCAGCCCGCGACGAGCCGCTCGACCTCCCGCGCGAGCGGCCCGGCGACCTTGGCCATCGTGATCCACGTCACGCCCACGGGCGGGGCCTCCTCGGTCGGGCGCGACTCAATGGTCCGTCCCGGCGGCCTTCGCCGGGAGCTTCAGCAGCTCGCCGCGGTCGGCGACGACCTTCTTGAGCCACTCGGGCGAGTAGCCGGGGGCCTTGGGCTCGCCGAGGTTGTCCTTCTGGTAGGCGTCGACGTGCTTCGTCAGGATCGACTCGGCCAGGCGCCGCCAGTCGCGGATGACCTTGTCGGCGGTGGTGACGGAGTAGTTGGTGAGGAACGTCCGCGCCAGGGCGGGGTCGGCCTGGGCGAGCTTGGCGGCCGTCTCCTCGATGATCGGCTGCATCTTCAGGAGCGATTCCTCCGCCGCCGCCTGGGCCTTCCGAATGTCCGGGTAGACGCGCGACCAGCGGTCGTAGGCCAGGTTGGAGACGAGGTTCGTCACCCACCAGGCGGAATCCCATGAGAACTTCTGGTAGTCTCCATCCGTGTACGCCGCGGGGAGGGCGTCGATGGAGCAGTACAGCGGCGTGAAGCACGAGGTCGAGGCGTCGTCGGGCGTGAACCACGTCACGCCGCCGACCGCGTCGGGCATGCCCTTGCGCATCTGGTTGACGATCACGAAGCCGGCCTGCTGGGTGGAGATCGGCCGCTCCCACAGGTAGTCGCGGCCGTCGACCCGGAACCCCAGGTCGCGGGCCCGCAGCGGGCTGCCGAACGGGCCGGCGTCGACCCCCTGGGTCATGTCGTAGGGCGTCCCTTCGTAATGGTCGCGCATCAGGGCCATCAGGTCGGCGACGCCGAGCGGCCTGTCGGGCTTGATGAACAGCGGGTAGTCCTCGCAGCCGTCCGCGCCGCGGAACCAGGCGTCGGAGAAGTTCGCCGACGGCGCCGACCGCCGGTAGACGCTCCACACCCGCCCGGCGCAGGCCCGGCGGGCGGACGGGCCGTGGTCGGGATGGTAGGCGTCGCGATAGCTGAAGGGCTTGCCGGAATCCGGGTTGTAGTAGCCGCGGTCGACGGCGAACTGGACCACGTCGGGCGAATGCATCCAGTTCTCGGGGTCGTCGGTCGGGAACGTGGTGATCCGGCTCATATTGGCGTGGGCCGTGATGCAGCCGTCGGGGACGCGGGCCGCGACCCAGACGATCCCCTTCGACCCCGGCCCCTTGCCGATCAGTTCCATCAGCCACGCTTCGTCCTTGTCGGCGATGGAGAAGCTCTCGCCGGAGCTGGCGTAGCCGTACTCGCGGCAGAGCGAGTCGACCAGGCCGATCGCCTCGCGGGCCGTCCTCGCGCGCTGGAGGACCAGGAGCATCAGGCCGTCGTAGTCGAGGAGGCCGTCCGGGTTCACCAGCTCGACCCGGCCGCCGGTGGTGGTCTCGGTCAGCGAGACCTGGTTCTCGTTCATGAGGTTGACGACCGTGTACGTCCGCTCGGCCTGCTTCACCTGGCCGCGGACCTCGTCGTCCTCCCACGCCTTCACGTCCACCATCGTCCCCGACGCGTGCGTCCCGCCCGCCACGCGCAGGAGCTTCGGCATGAACGGGGCGTCGGCCGAGTAGGTCACGAAGACCGAGCCGTCGCGCGACGCCCCCCGGCTCACCAGGATGCTCGTGCAGGCCGTCGCCGTCGCGACGCCCGAGGCCAGCGCGGCGCAGGCCGCCGCGGCGCGGAAGAACCATCGATCCCGGATCATCTCGACCTCCGCCGTCCCGACACCTTCCGAAGCCGCCTTGAGAGGAGCCTTCGAAGATAGGACGGCGGAGGGCCCGGAGCAATCCCGGGGCGCGGGTCACTTCGCCAGGGCCACGTCCTTCGCCTTCGCCTTCGCCGGCGTCTCGATCGTCCGGTACTGGTCGGCGAACTCGGTGATCTCGATCACGCGGCCGGCGGGGACGTTGCGGAAGGTCTGGGTGGTCTTGGTGGCGGGCCAGTAGATCTCGACCAGCGCGGCGGCGTCGGCGTCGGCCAGGCCGATGGTCTCCTCGAGGGGGTTGGCGCCGAAGCTGCTGTTGGCGCCGACGGTCCGGTGGACCGTCAGCGGCTTGTCGCCGGCGGCGACGACCTTGATCCGCGCGCCGACGGCCGAGCGGTTGGACTTCGAGCCGACGAGCTTGATCGTCAGCGACTTCCGGCCCTGGCCCGGGTTGCGGAACAGGATGTTGTGGTAGCGGTCGCCGTCGACGGCGCCGCCCATCTGGGCGTAGATGTCGACGTCGCCGTCGCGGTCGTAGTCGCCGCAGGCGATGGCGTGGCCCTTCTGGAGGTGCCCGGTCCCGGAGGAGCCGGTGATCTCGGCGAACCGCTCGCCGGCCACGTTCTTGAACATCCGGTTGGGGATCAGGGTGGCGAAGCTGGGCTCGCCGGTGCCGAGGTAGAAGTCGAGGAAGCCGTCGTTGTCGAAGTCGGCGAAGTTGCTCCCCATCGCGGCGAAGCACATGTCGAGCCCGGCCTTGCGGGTCACGTCGACGAACCGCTTCCCCCCCTCGTTGTGGTACAGGCGGTTCGGGTAGCGGCCGTGCGGGCGGCCGAGCAGGCCCTTGACGACGTCGCCCAGCGAGCGGTCGTAGCAGTTTGCGAAGATATCCTCATACCCGTCGTTGTCGTAGTCGAACGCCCAGCAGGAGAACCCGGTCATCGGCCCGCGCACGCCCATCTCCTCGGTGGCGTCGACGAACCGGCCGCCGTCGTTGCGGAACAGGGCGGAGAGGCCGGACAGGTAGTTGGCGAAGAGGTCCGGGTCGCCGTCGTTGTCGAAGTCGACCCAGCAGGCGCCCTTGCAGAAAGTCCGCGCGGGGTCGAACAGGCCGGCCTCCTTCGTGACGTCCCGGAACGTGCCGTCGCCCTCGTTGCGGTAGAGCTTGTTCGTGGCCCGCTCCTCGCAGACGAAGAGGTCGAGGTCGCCGTCGTTGTCGTAGTCGGCCCAGGCCGCGGAGTTGGAGTTCATGGGGGCGGCCAGGCCGGCGGCCTCGGTGACGTCCCGGAACGTGCCGTCGCCGGCGTTGCGCAGGAGCGAGGGCCGCATCGGGTGCTGGAGCCACGCTCCGCGGGGGATGAAGACGTCGACCAGGCCGTCGTTGTCGTAGTCGGCCTGGCGGCAGAAGAGGCCGCCGTACTGGTCGCCGACGCCGGCCGACTCGCTCAGCTCCTCGAACGAGCCGTCGCCCTTGTTGCGGTAGTAGCCGGCGGGGCCCTTGGGGTCGAACGTGGTGACGAACAGGTCGAGCAGGCCGTCGCCGTCGAAGTCCTCCAGGATCGCGCCGCCCGCCTGGTCGAACCGGTTCACGCCGGCGTCGGCGCCCACGTCGCGGAACCGGCCGATGTCGAACTCCGACTTCACGTAGGGGGACAGGTCGAGCAGGAACCGCGGGTCGACCTTCGCGGGATACTCGCCCAGCGTCATGTGGGCGATGTTCAGCAGCCACTTCGCCTCCAGGTCGTCCGGGAACTTCTCCAGCAGCTCCGTGAAGAAGCCGACCGCGGCCGTGGAACCGGCGCGGTTGGTGTGCTGGGCGGCCTCGGAGATCGGCAGGATGCACGAGCTCTCGCCGCGGCACATGATGCAGTTGTCGTTCTCGCCCTTGCGTAGGGCCGACACCCCCTGGAAGAAGATCAGCGTGGGGAGCGTCCGCACGGCCACGCCGTCGTTCGCCTCGGCCAGGTCGCGGACCCTGGCCAGGACGTCGGCCGCGGCGGCCGGGTCGCCGTTCGCCTGGTGGAGCATCGCGCGGGAGATCGCGAACGGGACCTTCGACTCCGGCGGGAGCCGGTTCGCGGCCTCGTCCTTGTCCATCGCCACGAGCGCCCGCTTGCCGGCGTCCATCCACTTCTCGCGGATCGCCGGCGACTGCGCCGCCGGATCCCACGGCTCAACCGACTGGGTCAGCAGCGCGAAGCCGCTGGTGTCGATCGGCGCCCGCTTCTGGTACGCCAGGGCCTTGTCCACCAGCGGCCTCGAAGGCGCGGCGGGCAGCAGGGCCCTGGCCCCCGCGACCGCCGCCCCCACCGTCGCCGCCCCGATCAGCACCGTCGCCGCCACGCCCTTGCGCCGACGCCCCGCCTCTTCCGTCCGCATCGCCCACCTCATTGATAAATGCGCAATTGCGCAAGTGAAATCGTATGTAATTTTTCACCTATATGCGCGGGGCGGACCGCCCCGCTCGCGCGGAGTCGCGCGGGTGCGTTGATTTCGGACCGACGGTCGACGCGGGCGGGCCGGCGCCCTGTTCGCGACGAGGCGGCCCGCGGCCTCGTCGCCGGCGATCGATGGGGATCGGCGGCGGGAGGGGCGATCGGCCTCGCGCGACGGGTCGGTCCCCGCGCCGCCGGGGCGCGACGTCGTCGCGCCGGCCGGGGCGGGCCGGGGTGGGGCCGTTCGTCGGCGTCTCAGGTCAGGCGGCCGGGCGTCGCGGGGGGCGTTCGACGTCGGCCGGGTCGGGGGAGGGCGCGGCGGGCGGCCCGTCGCCGGGGGCGAGGGGCCGCCCGGTGCGGTCGCGCCGGCAGGCGGCGGAGGCGTCGCACCAGAGTTCGCGCCAGACGTCGGGCGCGATCAGGACGGGGGCCATCGGCGTGCCCGGCCCGTCCGAGCACATGGGCCCGGAGCAGGGGGGGATGCGGCCCGGGGGGGGCGCGTCGTCCCCCGTCAGCTCGTCCAGCCCGATCGCGCGGGAGTGCTCCCCGGGGTGGACCCGGGACGAGCAGCCGGCCTGGGCCGGCCGGGGCGCGAGCGCGAGCATCGCGGCCAGCGCGACGAGGGTCGCGGGCGCGAGTCGCATCGGGGATGGACGACTTCGTCGGGTCATGTCGGGTCGTCACGGGCCGCGGAATGCGCACGCGCACGATGGGAGACGGTATGATGATACATGCCGATCGCTCCCTTTCAAGTCGGGATCGCCTAATCGGATCGAGGGATTCGCATCGATGGGGGGCGCGCCGAGTTCATGAACCAGGACGAATGGGCCGACGGGGAGGGCGGGGCGGGATCGCTGGAGGACCTCGCGCTGGAGGCGATCGCGGCGGGGCCTCCGGGCGGATCGGGCGAGGACGCCGGGCCGGTCGAGTCGCTCGCGGAGCGGGCCGCGCGCCTGCGCCTGGACGTCCCCGCGCGGCTGCGGCTGTTCCAGTCGGCCTGCCGATGGGTCCACGCGGGGCACGCGCGGGGGCGGATCTTCGGCGACCTGGCGCCCGCGCGCCTGGGTGCGACCGAGGCCGGCGAAACGGCCGAGATCCCGGCCGGCGACGAGTCGCCCGACGCGTTGGACGCCTGGACGAGCCCCGAGCGGGTCCTCGGCGAGCCCCCCACGACGGCCGCCGACGTCTACGCGCTGGGGGCGATCCTGTACGAGCTGCTGGCGGATCGGCCGCCGATCGCCGTCGACCCGGCCGACCCCGACGCGGCGGCGCTGGCGATCACCGAGCGGGCCCCGGAGCGGCCGAGCCGCGCCGCGCCGGCCGATCGCCGCCGGGCGATCGGGGCGGACCTGGACGCGATCGTGCTGGAGGCGCTGCGGAAGGAGCCGGAACGGCGGTACGCCTCGGCCGCGGCCCTGGCGGACGACCTCGACGCCTACCTCGCCGGCCTGCCGGTCCGCGCCGGGAGGACGTCGGAGTGGGGCCGCCTCGCGCGGTTCGCGCGGCGGCGCCCCTGGGCGCCGACGGCCCTCGCGGGGGCCTTCGTCGCGGCGATCGCCTGGGGCGCGTGGGAGGCCCGCGAGGCGCGGTCCCTGCGCCGCGGGCGCGAACGCCTGGCCGTCGCCGCCGGCGCGGCCGGCGACGCGCTCGCCGCGGCCGTCGACCGCCTGGCCGACGACGCGGCCGAGGACGACCCCGCGACGCTCCGCCGCGAGATCCTGGCCGGCGCCCGGGCCTACTATGAAGGCGTCGACGACTCGCCGGCCCGCGTCGCGCGGATCGCGGCGGTCGACCGCGCGCTGGGGCGGAAGGCCGAGGCCGTGGCGGGCTATCGCGACGCGATCGACCGCTGGAAGCGCCTGGCCGGCGACCGCCTGGGCGACGCGGCGCTCGCGGAGAGCCTGGCGGACGCCCGCGCCGGGCTGGCCCTGGCCCTGGCCCCCGGCGCCGCCGGGCCCGACGCCGACGCCGCGCTGGAGAGCCTGGCCGCCGCGGGGGAGACGTACCTGGCCCTGGCCGGCCGCGAGCCCGGCGAGCCCCGCCACCGCCGCCGCCTGGCCCGCGTCTTCGGCCGTCGCGCCGAGATCGAGCGGAAGCTGAGGCGCGACCGCCCGGCCCTCGCCTCGGCGCGGCAGGAGGTCGCGCTGCTGGAGGAACTGCGCCTGATCGAGCCCGACCGCGCCGAGGACCGCATCGAGCTGGCCTCGGCCTACGGCCTGCTCGGCCGGCTGCTGGCGGCCCGCGACGAGGGCGCGGAGGCCCCCGCGATGGCCCTGGACCGCGCCATCGGCCTGCTCGACGGCGTGACCGGCCCCCTGAAGGACTCGCCCCGCGTCGCGTTCGACGCGGCGGCCCGGCTGGTGGACCTGGCCGAGGTCCAGTTCGCCGACGGCTCGATCGTCCCCGCGACGAATTCGCTGGCCCGCGCCTCGAAGATCCTGGAGGACCTGTCGGCGAAGCACCCGGCCGTCGCCTCCTACCGCGGCCAGCTGGCCGCGGCGTACAACCTCGACGTGGAGATGCTTCGGGGCCGCGGGAGGCGCGACGAGGCGAAAGCGCGGGCGGACCGGGCGCGGGCGATCCTCGAACGCCTGGTCGTCGAGCGTCCCGACGAGCCGCGGTACGTCGCCGCGCTGGCGACCTCGCGACAGCTCCTCGGCCGGCTGCTGGCCCAGGAGGGGAAGGCGGCCGAGGCGCTGAAGTCCTTCCGAAGCGCCGCCGACTCGCTCGAAGGGATGAAGGAGGCCGACCGCACCGGGGCCGACGCCTACGCCCTGGCGTGCGACCTGTCGCTCGGCCTGTCGCTCATCGGCGTGAAGGACGGCGGCAAGCCCATCGCCGACGCCGACGACCCCGCATTGACGCCCGCCGACCGGTCCCGCCGCGACCTCTACGCCCGCCGCGCCGTGGAAGTGCTGCGGCAGGCCGTCGCCAAGGGCTACGACGCCCCCGACCTCTACCGCCGCGACCCCGCCCTCGACCCGCTCCGCCCCCGCGAGGACTTCAAGAAGCTCCTCGAAGAAATCCTGGCGAAGGGCGCCGGCAACCCCTGAGCCTCAACGCTCCGCTCGCCGGATCCCCAGCTTGGCGTCGATGTCTTGCTGGGTCGCGGTCGCGGTCGCCCTGGCCAGATACAGGATGATAAGGGTGTTCAAGGATATCAACAGGATAGACCGCGCGACTTCGGCCATCCAATCCCAGGGGGCGGGGAGGCCGACGTCATGCGGTCGGACGTAAACCCCGACCATCATCGCGGTCCATACGAACAAGGCCCGGCGGTCGACGCCGGGCGCGGCGTAAGCCCAGCAGATGAGGCCCGCCAGGATCGCGATGGTTCCCAGCCCGCCCAGCAGGCGCTCGACGCCCCCGATCCAGGGATGGCCGGGGGCGAATTCCCCGAGGACGATGGCAAGGCCCCGGAGCGCGAAGAGCGCCATCGCCGCGATCACGGATCGTCTCATCCACGATTGGCATCGGGTCGCGGCCCCGTGCGAAGGGGCGTCAGGGGCGGGCTGCGGCTCTGCAACGGCGACCATGGACCACCTCTCGACCATCGACCGCGCCCGTCCGACCGTTCGGAACTCATCCTATCCGATCGTGCCGGACGCGACCAGGCGGGCGTCAGCGGCCGCCGCTGACGAAGTGGTTGTGCATGCCGACGCCGATCCAGACGGCGGCGGCCGTGCTGAGGGCCAGGGCGGCGGCGCCGATGCGGCGGGTGCGCTTGATCTGCCACCACATGATGATGCCGGAGATGCCCCAGAAGACCATCAAGAAGGCCATGCAGTCCACGATGAACGCCCAGATCCAGCGCTGGCCGAACTCCGACGGATAGCCGTGGATCAGGTGCAGGCGGAGGAGGAAGCGGCGGGTGGTCAGCTCGGCCTGCGAGGCGGCGTCGCCGACCTCGCGGCCGGAGACGGACCCGTTCAGGGCGTTGTAGGTGACGAGCCAGGGCTTCCCCTCGGCCTCCATCTGGAACGACACCGGGGCGAGGCGGACCTCCGAGACCTCGGGCGAGGCCAGGCCGATCTTCGCCAGCACGCCGGGCAGCGCCTCGCGGATCGGCCCGAGGGCCAGGCCCTCGACGGTCAGGCCCATGGTCGCGAACGGGGCCGTCGGGCTCTCTCCGCCGCCGGGGCCGCGACGCATGCCGCCCCCCATCCCCTCGCCCCCCCCGGGCCCGCCCTCGCCACGCCCCGGGCCGCCCTCGCCGCGGCCTCGACGCATGCCGCCTTCGGCCCCGGGGTCGCCTTCGCCGCGGCCCTCGCCGCGACCGCGGCCCATGCCCTCGCCGCGCGGGCCTTCGCCCCCTTCGCCGCGACCCGTGCCCCTGCCGCGCGGACCGCCCTGGCCTTCACCGCCCTCGCCGCGACCGCCCGGGCCGCCGCGACCGCCGGCCTGGACGCCGGGGCCTCCCTCGGCGTTCTGGAGTTGGGCCGGCGTGAGGGCGCGGACCAGTCCGCCGTCGGGCTGCAGGGAGACCGAATAGGTCTTGCCGTCGCCCGCCTTGACGTTCGCGGAGACGCCCCCGCGCTCGAACCGGGCGGCGTCGGGCTTGATGAGGGTGTACTTCGCGCCCCCCTCCGACCGGGCGTTGAGCGCCGCGACCACCTTCGCGGCGATGTCCGGGGCCGTCGGCACGCCCTCCAGCGCCGTCCCCTTCATCGCGTCCTTGCCGAACTGGAGGAAGGTCTGGTCGGAGAACGCCGTCGGGTGGTTGAACAAGAACGCCGTGACCCCGTAGAGCAGCACCCACGGATAGAGGAGCAGGCCGGCGTACAGGTGCGACCGCCGGGTGAGCATCATCAGGTCGCGGCCCCAGGCCCGCGACTTCGGCGCCGCCTCCTCCTCGGCCTTCGCCGCCGCTCGCGCCGCCGCCTCCCGCGCCATCGCCAGCGCCGGGCTGACCTTCGCGGCCGGCTTCTTCGGCCCGGCCCTCTCCAACACCTCTTCCACGATCTCCGTCACGTCTTCGACGGCCTGGCTTTCATCGCGGAACGATTGATCCATGGGGATTTCTCGGGGGAAGGATGCCGGGAGGAAGGATGCGCCGCCCGACCCGGGGGGAGGATGTCCGGGTCCATGGACGACGACGGAAGGCTTTCGCACCTGAGACTCAATCTCAACTCGGATGAATATAGCGTCCGACGCCGGCCGGGTCAACGAACTTCGGCGCGAAGGGTATAGCTCTCGAATCTGGAGGGAGCGAACCTTCACGGTGGTCCGGGCGGCCCGCCCGGACCACCCTTCCCCCGAGGAACGGAGTGAAATTCAGGAAACCGAGCCCCTCGGCGCGAATGGGCGCGGCTCGCCTGGTGGTGAACTACGAAGAACGCCGGGCGTCGGGCCCGGCGTTCTTCGGATATGCAGGGGCGATGACGGCTCCCGGTCGGGCTCAGTGGCCGGAGCCGTGGGCGTGGCCCGCGCCGTGGGCGGCGTGGGCGTTGCGGAACAGGGGGTGGGACGGGTCGCCGGCGGCGGCGACGTAGGCGATGAGGTCGAGGATCTCCTCGCGGGTCAGCTTGTCGAGCAGGCCCTTGGGCATGAGGGAGGTCTTCGACTTCACCCGGTCGGCGACGTCGGCCTTGGCGATCGTGCGCGGCACGGCGCTGGCGAGGGGGTTCTCGACGACCTGGATCGCGTCGCCCGTCTCCCCGACGATCAGGCCGGTGACGGCCTGGCCGGACTCCAGCTCGATCGCATAAGAGGTGAATTTCTCGTTGATGACCGCCGAGGGGTCCAGGACGTTCTTGAGCAGGTCGGCCGGATTCTGCTTCGGTTCGAGCTTGGCCAGGTCCGGGCCGAACTCCTGGCCGACGCCGCCGAGCTTGTGGCACGACGCGCACGACGCGAGCTGGAACAACTGCCGCCCGTTCTGGAACGAGCGGCCGGCGTCGGCGTCGAGCTGGGCGAGCGACGCCTTCAGGTCGTCGAAGGTCCACTCGGTCCGCGGCCGGGTCGACTTCAGCAGCTCGTCGGCGATCGGCGTCGGGTGGGCGGCGAGGTACGCCTCGGGCGAGGCCAGGTACTCGTCCAGGTCCTCCACGACGTAGAGCGCCCCGTACATCCGGCGCCAGTGGCCGGGGTAGGTGCAGACGTAGGGGAGGACGCCCGGGGTCGTCGGCGCGGTGAAGGCGATGCGCTCGACCTCGCGGGGCTGGAGCAGCTTGCTCGCCAGCAGGATCTTGTCCGAGGGCGGGACGTACTGCCGCTTCATCGCGTCGGGCTGGAGGCCGGTCTTCTCGGCCAGTTCGCCGACCTCTTCGAGCGCCCCGGCCTGGGTGACGACGAAGTTGTGCGGCATCACGTCGACGTTCTCGAAGACGAACTCGACGGGCTTGCCGGCCTGGACGACGATCCGGTCGACGTCGTACCGCATCTGCTCCAGCACCGTGCCGATCCGGATGGCGCGGACGCCCAGGTCGCCCAGGGCCTTGCGGACCGTCTTCGCTCGGTCGCCCGGGAGGCGGGAGGCGACCAGGTCGCCGAGCTGGAGCGCGTCGAGCGCCGCGGGGGAGCGTCGCTCGGCGACGGGGACCTTGGCGACGTCGGCGAGCAGGGCGTCGGCCAGCGGCTCCAGGGCGTCGTCGGGCCACGAGGACGCCGGCAGCTTCTGGATCGCGGCGACCGCGGCGCGGCGGTCGACCGGCTCGCCCTCGCGGACGAACTTCGCCAGGGCGCGGAAGGCGTCGGCCTCGCGGCCGCGCATGGTGGTCAGGGCCTCCATCGCGGCCCGGCGGACCAGGCCCGCGGGGCCGTCGCCGGCGTACTCGAAGCGGGCCGAGGCCTCGGGCGCGGGGTTGTCGGCCTTGCGGTCGACGACCTGGCGCGAGGCGTCGAGCACGGACAGCTCATAGCCGCGGAGGCGGCGGCCCAGCTCGCCCTCGGTCCGGTTGTGGACGACGATCGCCTCGATGGGGTGCTCGGCGCCCAGGTCGACCTCCCACCAGGGGGCGTCGGTCTGCTCCTCGGTGTGGGTCTGGCCGCCCGCGCCGTACGCGCCGGACGTGTTGCCGTCGATGGCGCGGGACGCCTCGCCGCCGTTGGACGTGTTCTTCTGGGTCGCCTTGCCGCCGCGGGCCAGGTTGCGACCCTCGCCGATCACCTCGACCTCGGCCAGCGTGAGCGTCCCCCGGCGCGGGAGGGCGATCCGCACGAACCGGCCGAGCGTCCCCTTGCCGCCCGAGCCGGTCAGGCCGGCGGGGAGGGCGTCCAGCAGCGGCTCGACCTTCGGGTACAGGCCGGAGCGGACGATCGGGTCGCGGATCAGCGGGGCCGCGGCGAGGAAGTCGCGGAGCGCGGGGACGGAGCGGGAGGCCAGGCCCCACGCGGCGTCGGCCGAGCCGTCGGCGGCGACGATCGCCGCGTAGCCGATGCGGCGGGCGATCGGCGACTTGCCGGCGGTCGCCAGGGCCTCGGCCTCCTTGCGGACGTCGGCCAGTTCGGCGCGGTCGCGCTCGCCCAGCAGGCGGGCCAGCTCCATCGCCACGGCGTCGGCGACGGCCGCCGCGCCCTCGGCGTCGCGGGCCGTCAGGTCCTCCACCAGCACGCGGGCCGGCGACTTGCCGACCAGGCCGGCGAGGTCCGCCAGCGCCTTGCGGCGGTCGTCCTCGGAAGCGCCGGGGCGGAACAGGATCTCGCGCAGCACGGGGGCCGTGCGCGTCATCTTCAGCAGGTCTTCGGTCGCCGCGCGGTCGAGGAAGTACCGCGCCGCGGCGTCGCTGCGGAACTCGATCGTGCGGCCCTCGCGCAGGGCCTTCTTGACGGCCGGCTCCAGCGCCCGGAGGGTCTCGCCGCGGGCGTAGTCCAGGTAGTAGTCGGTGGGGCTCTCGGCCGTCGTCAGGGCGACGTCCAGCGCGTCGGGCTCGTCGAAGAAGCTGGCGGCGCGGACGACCTCCAGCCGGACGCGCGGGTGTTCGTCGCGGGCCAGCTTGCGGAGGATCTCCAGCGCGTCGGGCACCCGGTCGCGCCAGCAGCAGAGGACGCGCACCGCGGCGGCGCGGGCGCGGGCGTCGGAGGCCGTGAGGCAGCGCTTCAGCAGGTCCAGGTCGACCACGTCATACGTCTGGTGGACCCACAGGGCTTCCAGGACGTGGTGTTCGAAGTCGGCGTCCTTCGGGTCGAGCTTCGCGACCCAGTCGGCCAGGGCGGGGACGACCTCGGCAGAGGGGCGGGCGCACAGCTCGGCCTTGGCCCGGTAGCGGACGCGGTCCTCGGTCGACTTCAGCAGCTCCAGCAGCTCGGCGACCGGGCGGCCGGCGATGGCCGCGGGGGTCGCGAGGGGCCGGCCCTCGTGCGTCACCCGGTAGACGCGGCCGTGGACGGCGTCGCGGCTCGGGTCGCGGAGGTTGTGCTGCATGTGGCCGATCAGCGGGTTGTGCCAGTCCAGGAAGTAGATCGCGCCGTCGGGGCCGGTCTCGATGTCCGCCGGCCGGAAGTTGGGGTCGGACGAGAAGACGATGGGCTCCTGCTCGACGGCCGTGAAGCCGGAGCCGTCGTCCTGGTACCTGTAGCGGTGGATCCCCTGGAAGCCGATCACGTTGGCCACCAGCAGGTCCCCCTGCCAGTCGTCGGGGAAGTGGGTGCTGGAGAGGATCTCGGTCCCGGCGCAGGGGCGGGTGCGCTGCTGGAAATACGGCTTCATCGGCCGGTGCTTCTCGGGGAAGTCCAGGTGGCCGGAGAAGGCGGCGGCGAAGTAGTTGACGTTGCCGGTGCCGTCGGTGACGAAGTCCTGGCCCCAGCGGTCGAAGACGTGGCCGTGGGGGTTGGCGAACCCGTAGGTGACGTGGACGTCGATCTTCTGCGACCGCGGCTCATACCGGAAGACGCCGGCGTTGGCCAGGCGGACGGGCGGGCCGAACGGGGTCTCGATCTGCGAGTGGTGGAACGTCCCCTCCTGGAAGTAGACGTCGCCGCCGGGGCCGACGCGGAAGCTGTTGGACGTGTGGTGGGTGTCGGCCGAGTCGACGCCGCTGAGCACGCGGACGCGCGTGTCCGCCTTGTCGTCGCCGTCCGTGTCCTTCAGCAGCATGATGTCCGGCGCCTGGGCGACCAGCACGCCCTGGGGGACGATCTCGAAGCCGGTGGGGCAGTGCAGGTCGTCGACGAAGGTGGTCTGCTTGTCGGCCTTGCCGTCGCCGTCGGTGTCTTCCAGGATGATGATCTTGTCGTTGCGGGGCGACTTGGGCCGGTAGTGCGGGTAGGTCGGCCAGCAGGCGACCCACAGGCGCCCCTTGGCGTCGAAGGTCATCTGCACGGGCTTGGCCAGGTCCGGGAACTGCTCCTCGGACGCGAACAGGTTCACCTTCAGGCCCTTGCCGGGGGTCATCTTGGCGATGGCCTCCTCGCCGCCCAGGTAGAGGTGCTCGCCGTTGGGGCCGGCGCCCGGCTTGTTGGTGACGACCGGGATGAACCGCGGCGTGTTGGCGTCGTCGACCGCGCCGGGGTTCTCGCCGGCGGCGATGGCCCAGATCCGCTTGTCGCGGTTGGCCGTCATGACGTCCAGGACTTCCATCTCGCGCTGGGCGACGACGCGGTTGGTCTGGTTCTCCACGAACGCCAGGTCGGCCCGGCCGCCGTAGATGGAGTAGCCGTCGACGGTCCGGTAGCGGTTGAACCAGGCGTCGGACTTGTCCAGCACGGCCTGGCGGAGCTTCTCGAACCGGGCGGGGTCGCGCCGCTGGACGTCGCCGAAGAGGGCCCGCTCGACGGCCTCAGCGACGGCCTTGTCCCCCTCGGACGTCAGGTGGATGCCGTTGATGGTCAGCGGCTTCTCGGCCTTGGCGTAGAGCTTCTGGGTGGGGTGGAACAGGTCGATGAAGCGGACGCCGCGGGCCTCGGCCAGCTCGGCCATGACGGCGGTGATCCGTTCGAGCCGGACGTTCGCCTCCTTGCCGTCGGGGAGCGACGGGTCGTGGCGGTCCTCGAAAGCGATCGGCGAGAACAGCACGAGCTTGGGCGCCGACTCGCCGTTGTACTTCTGGGCGAGCGTGTGCTTGATGAAGGCGTCGAGGTCGGCGCGGAACTGGGCCAGGCCGCCGTACGACTCGTTGTAGCCGAAGAACGCGCAGACGACGTCGGTCCGGTTCTTCGCCAGCCACTCGTCGGGCTCGCCGAACGCGGCCGAGCGGAGCCGGATGGTCAGCTCGTCGCCCGAGAACGCCAGGTTGCGGATCGTCAGGCGGTGGTCGGGGAACCGGCTGTGGACGGTCGCCTCCAGCCAGCCGGTGTGCTGCATGCGATCGGCCAGGGTGTTGCCGATGACGCTGATGTGCGCGCCCTTCGGCAGTTCCAGGCTGGGGTCCGGCAGCCGCCCGTCCCGGGCCAGGCCGACCGGGGCCGCCGCCGACAGGGCCCAGGCCGCGATCGCCCCGACCGCGACCCTCCACGCCCCGATCGACCGCCCGCGTCGCCGCGTCCCGAAGTGCGGGAGAACGTCCATCTTGCCCATCCCCAATACCCGCGCGTACGGCCGGCCGCCCGCCGGGACCGTCCAGGGTCCCGCGAACCGTGCAGACGCCGCCGCCCCTCGCGCGAACCCCTATTGTCGATCGCATCCAGGCCGATTTCAATCAAGAAGCCAACTCCCGATGCCTCCTGCCCCGTTTCACCGGCATGCGCGCCGCCATCCCCCATCCCGGACGGCCGATCCTTGACCGGCCGGCCGACCCTCGTCATGCTCTCCGCGGAGGCATGACCTTTGTCGGACGGCGCAAGGAGGGGACCATGACGCGACGATGGCGGGCGGCGGCGTTCGGATTCCTGGCGATCCTGGCGGGCGCGGGCGAGGCGAGGGCCCAGCCCGCGGTGAAAGTCGAGGGCCGCGTCCTCGACGCCGACAGCAAGCCGGCCGCTGGCGCGGAGGTCGCCACGTTCTGGGGCGCGGACGAGAAGACCGGCGACCTGAAGGCGTTCAGCGGCGTCAAGACCGACGCCGACGGCCGGTTCGCGCTCAAGGAGGAGGTCTACGGGCCCTCGCTCGCCCTGGCCGCCTACGACGCCGGCCGCAAGAACGCCGGCCTGGCCGTCGTGCCGAAGGACGCGCTGGACAAGCCCGTGGAGATCCGCCTGGCCCCGGCCGTGCGCGTCCACGGCAAGCTCGACAGCAAGGAGCTGGGCCACGCGCCGCCGTGGGCCAACATCTACATGTATCTCCCGGACAAGCAGAACCGGATCCTGCAACGCGGGGGGAAGCAGGCGGAGTTCTCCTTCGTCGTCCCGGCGGGCGAATACCTGCTGAACGCGTACGGCCAGGACGTCCGGGGCGTCAAGAAGCCCCTGACCCTCAAGCCCGACGAGCCCGACGTCGACCTGGGGACGATCGACCTCCCCGCGCAGGCCCTGGCGCTGCTGAAGGGGAAGCCGATGCCCGCGTGGACGCTGGCCGACGCCCGGGGCGTGAAGAAGGACGTGACCATCGCCGACTTCCGCGGCAAGTGGGTCCTCATCGACGTCTGGGGCTACTGGTGCGGCCCGTGCGTCCGCCAGCTCGGCGAGCTGATCGACTTCTACGAGGAGCACGAGGCCGACCGCGACAAGTTCGAGATCCTCGCCCTCCACGACGGCTCGGTGAAGGACCTCGTCGAGATGGACGCGAAGACCGAGGCGACGAAGACGTCCATCTGGCGCGGTCGCGACCTGCCGTTCCCGGTCCTCCTGGACGCCGGCCCCGGCGGCGAGGAGGGTGCCGGCCACGGCGCGACGGTCGACGCCCTCCAGATCCAGGCGTTCCCCACGTCCCTCCTCGTCGACCCGGACGGCATCCTCGTCGGCGAGACGAACGCGGAGATGCTGGCGAAGAAGCTGCCACCGATCCCGATGGCCCGCCGCGTCCCCCGGGCGCTCGACCGCTTCGTCGCCCTCGGCGTGAGCCCGAATCCCCTGGACAAGGCGATGGAGTTCCTCTCCCGCGCGGGCGACGTCCCCATCATCCTCGACGAGGAATCCTTGAAGGCGGCCGGTGTGGAGCCCGACGACAAGACCTGGCTGAAGCTCGGGGCCGGGCTCTCGCTGCGGAGCTGGCTCGGCCTGACGCTCGACGCCCTGGGCCTGGACGTGAAGCCGGCCGACGACGGCCTGCACGTCGTCAAGGCCGAGGGACCTCGCGAGCAGTCGCCGGTCCAGCAGGCGACGAACCGCGCCCTCGCCGAGAAGCTGTCGAAGCCCGGCTCGTTCTCGATCGAGGACGCCGAGCTGGAGGACGTCCCCGGCATCCTGGAGGAACTGACCGGCGAGAGCTTCGTCCTCGACCCCGTCGCCCTCAAGGCCGGCCGCCTCGACCCGCACGCCCGCGTCTCCGGCAAGGTGCAGGACGCGCCGCTGGACAGGGCGATCGAAGACCTCCTGAAGCCGATCGGCGTCCGATTCGACATCCGGGATGAGGCGGTGATCTTCACGAAGTGAGGCCGAAGCCGGGCGCTGGGCGCGTCGTCATCGCATCAGGAACGCCCTCGCCCGGTCCCGGATCGCTTCCCATTCGGGGTGATCGCGGAAGCTCGCGTTGCTCCAGAAGTCCTCTTCGAACGCCTCGCCCCCGAAACTCTTCCGGGCCAGGGCGGACTCGATCTCCCGCGCCGCCTGGACGATCGCGAGGCCCGCGGCCTCCGGATACTTCGCCAGGATGCAGTCGACGAGGTAGTGGTGAAGGTCCTCCGCCAGGTCCTCTCCGATGGCGATCTCGCCGCCGCCGCCGACCCGGGAGATCGTATGTTCGGGGTCGTCCGCGAACGCCCCGAGGACGGACGTCAACTCGCGGAACCACCATAAGTCGCATTCTTCGATCTCGATCGGCATGCCTCAACCCTCCCGGGTGCTGGACGGCCATCGTACAATCGGCCGCGTCGCCGACGTCAGCCGAATCCCGGGGCCGCCCACCTTGACCCAGCTCCTCCCCGACCTCAAGACCCGCCGCCGCAGCCCCGAGGTCATGGACCAGCCCGGCCTGGACCCGGCCGAGCACGCGCGGGCGCTGGAGGCGCTGCGGCGCGTCAACCTGTTCAGCGCCACAGTGCGGGCGACATGGCCGCGGATCCGGGCGTTCGCGAACGACCGAGCCGCCCCCCTGCGGCTGCTGGACGTCGCGTGCGGCGGCGGCGACTTCGCGGCGAGGATCGCTCGGAGGGCCCGGAGCGAGGGGGTGGCGCTGGAGGTCTCCGGCTGCGACATGAGCGAGTTCGCCGTCGCCCACGCGACGGAGCACGCACGGCGGTCGGGGGTCCCGGCGAGCTTCTTCCGGCACGACGTCCTGGCGCAGCCGTTCCCGGAGGGGTTCGACGTCCTCACCTGCTCGCTGTTCCTCCATCACCTGGACGAGCCCGAGGCCGTCGGCCTGCTGCGGGCGATGAAGGCCGCCGGCAAGCTCCTGCTGGTGGACGACCTGGAGCGCGGGCGGGCGGGCTGGCTGCTGGCGTACGCCGGGATCCGCATCCTGTCGCGGTCGGCCGTGGCGCACGTCGACGGCCCGCTGTCCGTCGAGGGCGCGTTCACGCGCGACGAGGCCCGCACGCTCGCCGAGGCCGCCGGCTGGGAGCGGCCCGAGGCCGTCGGCCGCTTCCCCTGCCGGTTCCTGCTGGCAGAGGGGCGATGACCGGCGATTACGACGCCGTGGTCGTCGGCGCGGGGCCGGCCGGCTCGACGGCGGCGCGAGAGCTCGCGCGTCGGGGGCTCCGCGCCCTGCTCGTCGACCGCGCGCACTTCCCCCGCCCCAAGGTCTGCGGCTGCTGCCTGAACCCGCGGGCCCTGGCGACGCTCGATCGGGCGGGCCTGGGCGCGCTCCCCGCGAGCCTGGGGGCCGTGCCGCTGGCCGGCCTGGAGCTGGCGGCCGGGCGTCGTCGCGCGACGCTCCACCACCCGCTCGGCGTCGCCCTCTCGCGCGACGCCCTCGACGCCGCGCTGGTCGACGCGGCGGTCGCCGCCGGGGCCGAGTTCCTGCCGAGGGCGTCGGCGACGCTCGCGCCGGGGGGGATCCGGCTGAAGGTCGGCGACGGCTCGCGCGACGTCCGCGCGCGGTTCGTCGTCTCGGCGACGGGCCTGGGCGACGGCCTGTTCCCGGCCGACGACCGCGCGACGCCCTCGCCGCGTTCGAAGGTCGGCGCGGGGACGATCCTCGACGCCGCGCCGGCCGGCTACGCCCCCGGCCGGATCTTCATGGCGTGCGGGGCGGGGGGGTACGTCGGGCTCGTCGTGCTGGAGGACGGCCGGCTGGACGTCGCCGCGGCGCTCGACCCGGCCGCCGTCCGCGCGGCCGGCGGCCCCGGCGCACTCGCCGCGAGGATCCTGGCGGGCACGCGCCTGCCCGACGTCCCCGGGCTGGCCGACGCCCGCTGGCGGGGGACGCCGGCGCTCTCGCGGTCGCCGGGGCGGGTGGCGGAGGGGACCGTCTTCCGCGTCGGCGACTCGGCCGGCTACGTCGAACCCTTCACCGGCGAGGGGATGGCCTGGGCCCTCGCGGGCGGCGAGGCCCTGGCCGCCATCCTGGCCGAAGACCCCGACCCCGCCGGGCGCTGGGCGCGCGAGCATCGTCGGATCGTCCGGGATCGTCAGTTCGCCTGCCGGGCCGTCGCGAGGGTCCTGCGCTCGCCCGCGATGACGTCGGTCATGGCCGCGGCCCTGGAAATCCGGCCCGGCCTGGCCCGGCCGTTGCTGTCGGCCATGCATCGAGATTAGAGTCGACCCCAACCGCGAGGCCCCCTCATGCACGTCGAACTCCTGGGGATCGGCACGGCGACGCCGCCGCTGAGAATCGACCGGTCGGAGTCGATCGACGCCGCGCGGGCGCTGTGCGCGGAGGACGACGACCACGGCGAGCTGCTGGCGAGCCTGTATCGCCAGTCGGGCGTGGACGCGCGGCACGTCGTCTACCGGCCGGAGGAGTTCCGGCGGATCGTCTACGGCGAGGGGGACTGCAACACCCCGTTCGTCGCGAAGGGCGTCGGCGACCCCGGCCCGTCGACGGCCGTCCGCATGGAGCGGTTCGAGGCCGAGGCCCTGCCGCTGGCCGAGGAGGCGAGCCGCGTCGCGCTGGGGCGGTCGGGCGTCGACCCCGGATCGATCACGCACCTGGTGACGGTCTCCTGCACGGGGCTCGCCGCGCCGGGGGTGGACCTGGGGCTGATGGGACGGCTGGGGCTCTCCCCGACGGTCGAGCGCACGCACGTCGGCTTCATGGGCTGCCATGGCGCGCTGAACGGGCTGCGCGTGGCGCGGGGCCTGATCGCGGCCGAGCCCGGGGCGCGCGTCCTGCTCTGCTCGGTCGAGCTGTGCAGCCTCCATTATTCCTACGGCTGGAACCCGCGGCGGATGGTCGGCAACGCCCTGTTCGCCGACGGGGCCGCGGCCGTCGTCCTGGGGCCGCCTTCAGCTCGCCCCGCCTGGCGGCTGGCGGCGAACGGCGCGTGCCTGTTCCCGGGCTCCGAGGGGGCGATGGCCTGGCACGTCCGCGACCACGGCTTCGAGATGGTCCTCTCCACGCGCGTCCCGGGGCTGATCCAGAAGCACGTCGGCCCCTGGCTGGAATCGTGGCTGTCGCGATCGGGCCTGGCGGTCGCCGACGTGAGATCGTGGGCCGTCCACCCCGGCGGCCCCCGGGTCCTCGCGTGCGTGACCGAGGCCCTGGGCCTGCCGGCCGAATCCGTCGCGACCTCGCGTTCCGTCCTGGCCCGCTACGGCAACATGTCGTCCGCCACCGTCCTGTTCATCCTCGACGAGTTGTCCCGCGCCGACGCCCCCCGGCCGTGCGTCGCCCTGGGCTTCGGCCCCGGACTGGCGGCGGAGGGGGCGCTGTTTCGTTGATGGCGGTCCTCACAAGCCACGCCCTCCACCGTTGAACATGGATGATTGCTGGACTACTGTAGAAACGGGCACCATGGTCAAGTCCGAACGATGAGGTGTGTGTGGTCTGGGTCCTGTTCTCCATGGCGGCCGTTTTCGCCTCCCTCGGCCTGCTGTGTTACATGGCCGTTGAGTTCTCCTGGAAGAGCGTGGGGGCGTACTTCTCAACCGCCTGGTTGAAGCCCACTCTCTCGATACTCAAGTGGCTGTCCGGCACCGTCGCCGTCCTTGCGAAGAGTATCGAAACTTCGGATCAACAGCTCGCGACCTGGACCGCGTACATCGTCCTGGCGGGTCTGCTCCTCTGGGAACTTGTCGACAACCGAAGCTCGATAAAGAGGGACGCTGACAAGAAGTCCGCCGAAGAAGCCTCAAAGGAACGCGACGCCGCCTATGAGTTGGTGAGGGATCAGGGCTACCTGAGGACGAAACTGCTGGTGTCGCTCGGTGAACTCGTCGCCCACAAGAAACAACGGGCCCTGGGCACCCTGGGTCGGATCTCGGAAGGAGCGTTCTCGCGGGATATCCGAGGGGCTCATCTCGCAGGCCTATCGCCGCACGATCAGAGGCTGCTCATCCTCCAAACCCTCACGTCTTTCCTGCATGAGTTGCTGCCTCGTTGCGAGGAAAGCGAGAGGCAAAACTTCCGAGTGGGATTCTACGTAGAAAAAGAGGGGAGGATGGAGCCCGTAGAATCCTGGGATCATCGCCGGAAGGCCCGGCAGTTCTTGACATCTTACGAACGGGTCCCCGACAAATTCCGACTCTCATGCGAGAATAAAGCGGCCTACGCGGTGCAATGCGTCAAGCAGCGAAAGCTGTTGATCGTGCCGGATTGCCTGGATGACGGGACCTACTACTTCCCGGAACAGGCGGGTTATTTGAAATCCCTGATCGCTTTCCCGATCATAGATTTCGTCAGGGCCAAGCAACCCATCGCAGCCTCAATCGTGGTCGACACAAATGTGGAAGGATTCTTCAGCGAAGAAGACCGACCTACGATCGAAAGCTACATGGAACAGTTCGCCCTCCAGCTCGATCTCGAAGCCGTGGCTGAAATGCTCCTGACGACTTCCGGAGTCTCCTCCAGTGGCAAAAAAGGACACAGAAAGCAAAAACCTGGCTAAAGCTTACGACGCCCTCAAGGAATCGATCCGACGGGCCGCCGACAAGGAAATTCGGCGCTTCAACCAGGCCGTCGAGGCGAGTTCTCCCAAGAATTCTCCCAAGAAGACGATCCCCAGCCCCCAGGTCGACCCGAAGATGTAACTCGCCTCGACTTCGGTCAACCGCCATTCGCCAGCCGCTCGCGACGCCAGGCGAAGTACGCCTCCAGGGCCTCCAGCTTGGGGAGGTTGGGGACGGGACGGGCGGAGGGGGCGGGGGCGGCGTCGAGGTGGAGGCACTTCGGGTCGGCGATGGAGAAGGGGGGCCACTCCGGGAGGCCGGGACGGTTGGGGTCGCCGGACTTCGCGAACTGGACCCAGTAGTCGGACATCAGCTCGGACGCGGCCAGGTCCTCCGCGCCAGGCCGGCCGAAGAAGCCGCCCAGCAGGCTGAGGTTGCGGAAGACGAACGGGATCTCCGCCGCGTGCGACGCCCCGTGCGAGCCCGGGGCGTGGCGGTCGAAGTAGTAGACGTACGCCCGGTTCGTCCCCTTCTCGGCCTGGAGCCGCGCCCAGGCCCAGGCGTTCCACGCGAAGATGGCGTCGCGGAAGAGTTCTTTCGAGGCCCGGAACGCCTCGTCGGCCGTCGCGTGGGGGTAGGCGGCCAGGATCGCGCCGGCGAGGTCGCCGTAGCCGTCGCGGACGGTCGCCTCGAACGCCTCGGGCGTGGTGGCCGGGCCGGGGCGGACGAACAGGGCGCCCTCGTCGGAGTTGGTGCCGATCAGGACGGGCGTGTCGTTGAACGCCCCGGCGCGGTAGCGCTCGTACTGGTCGCCGGGGATGACGTCGCCGTCGACGACCGGCCACCACCATCGCGTCTCCTTGAGGAACTCCGACGGCGGCAGCGCCCGCGCGGCGGCGAGGTCCGCGGCCCCCAGCTTCGCAAGGAACCTCGCCCCCTCGGCCTCGGCGAGCTTCAGCGGGCGGACGGTCTGCCCCCCCTCGTCGGCGAGCCGCGGCGGCGCGAACGAGCCGCCGCTCTGCGCGATGGCCCGGTGGAACAGCCCCTTCGCCCGCGGCGAGGCCGCCAGCATGCTCACCGAGATCGCCCCGGCCGACTCGCCGAACGCCGTGACGTTCCCCGGGTCGCCGCCGAACGCCTCGATGTTGTCGCGGATCCACTCCAGCCCGGCGACCTGGTCGCGGAGCCCGTAGTTCCCCGAGACGCCGCCGGACTCGGTGCCCAGCCCGGGATGGGCGAGGAACCCGAGCGCCCCGACGCGGTACGCGATCGAGACGACGACCACCCCCTTCTCGGCCAGCTTCGCGCCGTCGTAGGCCGGCGTGCCGGTCGACCCGATCATGAACCCGCCGCCGTAGATCCAGGCCATGACCGGCAGCTTCTCGCCGGGCCCCTTCGCGGGCGTCCAGACGTTGAGGTAGAGGCAGTCCTCGCTGAAGTTCGGCGGCGCGCCGGTGGCCAGCGCGAACAGCGCGTTCTGCACCGGCCCCGGCGCGAACGCCTTCGCCGGCCGCACCCCCTCCCACGCCCTCGCCGGCCGCGGCGCCCGCCACCGCAGGTCGCCGACCGGCGACTCCGCGAACGGGATCCCCAGGAACGCCCGCACGCCGCTCGCCTTCGTCGTCCCCTCGACCGTCCCCGATCGGGTCTCCACCCGCTCCCCCGCCGCGACCGTCATCGTCGCCGCCAACGCCCATCCCGCCGCCGCGATCCACGTCCCTTCACGTCGCATGGCCGTCTCCTCAACCTACCCTCAGCTATCCAGCACACCGTCGTCATCCTACCAACGCCCACGGCGGGCTTTTACTTCAGGCCGAACAAAGAACTCAGCCACTAAACCCAAAACACAAATAATAAAAACATGTTTTAATAATTAATTCAGATTACACAAAACACTTAAAGCATATCGCACGCCGGCACGGCGTATCTTCGTCATCAAACCTCCTGTATCCTTGCCATAATCCCCCCAGGCCACTTTTCAAACAGTTCCCCCCCCAGGATCTGGGCCACGGAGTGCCTTCGATTCGCAAAGACGACTTTGCCCATGACTACACCACCGACCCACCGGACTGGCCTCTTCCTGCTCTCATTCCAGATCGAAGGGCTGTGCAACGCCCTACGCCAAATTGTACCGACGGGGATGCCGCTAGGCCCAAAGACGATCGCCGTCGCCCGACGAATGAAGAATGCGTTTGACAGCATCGCTTCCGGTCCCCCCGTGGAGGGTCTTCCCGATATCGATGAGGAAACGTCGGCAGTTGATGTATTAACACTCGTGGAGGTTCTCAACTCGACTTTACTGGCTTTCCTCTCGCCCGAAGAGGCCGAAGATCGTCGATCCATCTTTGGCTTCGGACCTCCCCCGGAGTCATGATCCCCAGGTATTTGTAGCGGCTATCTGTGGCGACGCGACTAAGGATCGGCGAAGAGTCGCAGGTAAGGAGGCGAATGATAAATCCCCTACAGTCGACGCCAGTGCATGCGACCACAGGCGCGCTTCTCGAAATGCGGCCTCTCAATCCTGAACGATTTGCGCCCATCGCCGATGGAATTGAGCGAAGAGTCTCCATAATGCCCACCCAGACCAGAAAGCAGCACTGGGAAGGCGTCTATTCCACAAAGGCCGCGGACGCCGTCAGTTGGCATCAGGACATCCCCCGCCTGTCGCTGGAGTTGATCCGCGACGCGCTCCCGCCCGCGGGGGGCCGCATCGTGGACGTCGGCGGCGGGGCCTCGACGCTCGTCGACAACCTCCTCGCACTCGCCCCGGCGCGGCTGGCGGTGCTCGACATATCCGCGACGGCGCTCGACAAGGCGAGGGCCCGGCTGGGCGATCGGGCGGCGGGGGTCGAGTGGATCGTCGCGGACGTCGCCGCGGCCCCGGACCTCGGCGCGTTCGACGTCTGGCACGACCGCGCCGTCTTCCACTTCCTGACCGACCCCGACGATCGCCGCCGCTACGTCGAGCTGGCCGAGAGGACCATCCCCGCCGGGGGCCGGGCCGTCGTCGCCGCCTTCGCCGACGACGGCCCGGCCCGTTGCAGCGACCTCGACGTCCGCCGCTACAACGCCGCGACGATGTCCGCCGAGCTGGGCCCCGGCTTCGCCCTCGTCCGCGAGGCGGCCGAACGCCATGTCACCCCCTGGGGGGCGGGGCAATCCTTCTTCTACGGCGTGTTCGAACGCCGTTGAGCCGGCCCCCCGGCGAACCGAACGCGTCGGAGACGCCGCCATGACCAGGACCCGGATCGCGATCATCCTCACCGGTGCCGGGGCGGGCCTCGCCGTCAGGCGAGGCGTCGCGAAAAATCGGAATCGTGAAATCCGGACGGCCGGCCCGGCGACTGTAGCGAGGTGGAGGGGTCCCGATCCCTCGAATCTTTGGCAACTCGATTTGCAGTCTGCAAGGCGCGAGCGATGCCCCATGCCTCGCCCGCAGGCCGGCGCGAGTCGGCAGCCTTGCCCTCGTCGTGCTCCGTCCAAACTCGGGGAGCGAGCCCATATCCCCCTTCTCCCCTCGTGGGAGAAGGTGCCCCGGAGGGGCGGATGAGGGAGACGACGAGCGAGACGACCGCCGGGATCCCACGCCGGTCGGGCGGGCCATCGAACGCCGACGGTGCCCGTGCTTCGCGTCCCCCTCATCTGACCGCTTCGCGGTCTGTCTTCCCCCGCGAGGGGGGAAGACCGTCATCGGCACGCATCGCCATGTTTTCGACGAAGCGCTCCTGTCGGCCCCCGAAGGCCGGCGGACGACGCGAAACCTTGAACGAAAACGACGAGCGAAGCCAAAGCCCAATAAACGATAACCTAATTTCAAACCATGACTTACGACGCAAAACCAGGAAGCCGGATTCCCACGAACGGACCCAACCTCGCGGCTCTCCGGAATCTCGACCGACCCGTCCCACGGCCGGAAGTTCGCCGGATCCGTCGACGCCCCGTAGGATGACCGGCATGGAGGGGTGCGCATGACGGATGGCACGAAGACCTTGGCCGGGGTGGCTTGCGGCGTGGGGGCGGGGGCGTTGTGGGGGCTGGTGTTCCTGGCCCCGGAACTCGTGGGCGAGTTCGGGCCGTTGCCGATCACCATCGGCCGTTACCTGTTCTACGGCGTCCTCTCCCTGGGCCTGATCGCCCCGCGATGGCGAGGGCTCGCCCGCCGGCTCACGCGACGGGAATGGCTGGCCCTGGCCTGGCTGGCCCTGGCCGGCAACACGCTCTACTATCTGCTGCTATCGGCGGCGGTGCAGACGGGGGGGATCGCCATGACGTCGCTCGTCATCGGATTCCTGCCCGTCGCCGTCACGATCGTGGGGAGTCGAGACGATGGCGCAGTGCCGCTGGGACGCCTGCTGCCGTCGATCGCCCTGTGCGCGGCGGGGGCCGTGTGCATCGGATGGCAGGCGCTGGGCGGACCGGAGTCCGGCCGGTCCGGCTCGCAGGCCGTCGGCCTCCTGTGCGCGATCGGGGCCCTCGCGTCCTGGACGACCTACGCCGTGGGGAACAGCCGATGGCTCGCCCGCCTCGACCACGTCTCGGCCCACGACTGGAACCTGCTGACGGGCGTGGTCACCGGGGCCCAGGCGTCGGCCCTGATCCCCGCGGCCCTCGCGCTCGGCGAGGGCCGCCACGACGCCGCCGCGTGGGGTCGGCTCGCCGTCGTCGCCGCGGGCGTGGCGGTGCTGGCCTCGATCCTCGGCAACCTGCTCTGGAACAAGATGAGCCGGCTGCTCCCCCTCACGCTCGTCGGCCAGATGATCCTGTTCGAAACCCTGTTCGCGCTGATCTACGGATTCCTCTGGGAACGTCGCCTCCCGACCGCCCTGGAGGGCGCGGCCTTCGTCCTGGTCGTCCTCAGCGTCACGTCCTGCATCTTCGCGCACCGGAAGGCCGAGGCCCTCGGGGCGCACGCCTGACGCGACGCGGCCGGCGGAGTATTCCGCTCGTCGGCCTTCTCAGCGGTCGTCATAATTGGGATACGTTCGCAAAGAGATCCCGACGATTTCGGAGGCCTCCACCGTGCCGCCGACCTATGCCGCCATCCTGCGCGACGGGAAGCTCGACTGGGGCGACGAGGGCCCGCCGCCCCTGCCGCCGGGGGCCGTCCCCGTCCACGTCACCCTCCTGACGTCCCGCCCTCCGAAGGCCGACGGTCGGGCGATGGCCGCGGCGCTCGAAGCGATCGCGGCGGCCGGCGGCCCGTCGAACCTCGAAGACCCGGTCGAATGGCAGCGGCAGGTCCGCTCCGATCGCCAACTCCCCGGCCGGGACGGATGATGCTCGACAGCAATCTCATCATCTACGCCGCCCGCCCGGAATACCCCGGCCTTCGCCGGCTCATCGCCGAACGCGCGCCGGCCGTCTCCGCGGTGAGCGTCGTCGAAGTCCCGGACTACCATAAGCTGTCGACGGCGGAGCGGGCGCACTTCGAGGCGTTCTTCGCGACGGCCGAGGTCTTGCCCCTGGACGAGGCGGTGGTGACGCGGGCCGTGTCCTTGCGACAGTCGCGAAGGATGACCCTGGGCGACGCCCTCATCGCGGCCACCGCCTTGGTGTTCGGTCGCGAGCTCCTGACGCACAACTTGAAGGATTTCGCCGGCATCCCTGGGCTGACGGCGTCGGATCCGATCGCCCACGGAGATCCGGCCCAGGTCCGCTAAGAATCTCCCCCCTTTTCGGGCTTCCTCGCCGGCCGGATCGGCATCGGGTCGGCGGCGTTCGTGTCGCGTTCGGGGGGCTTGTCGCTCCCCGGCGGGGGTTGATCGGGGGCCTCGGCGATGACGCCCTCGTCGGCGGGCTCCCAGCGCTGGGCGCTGGCGCCGGTCATGTTCTCGGCGTCGGTCTTCTCGGGGGTCGGCATCGGGTCGGCTCCGGGCGAGGGTCGCATGTCGGGATTCGCCCGCCTGCGTCGCGATTCGCATGCCGCGCCTTGCCGGGGCCGGAAACCTCCGCTACACTCCTGTTAAACAATTTCCCGACAGGATGGTCGTAGGCGAGGCGCACGGACATGATGACGCTCTGGGGGCCGCGGGGCGGCGGGCGGTATTGCGACAGGGTCTCGCGGCGGTCGTTCCTCCGGGTCGGCGGCCTGGCGATGGGGGGGCTGTCGCTGCCGCAACTGCTGGCGGCGCAGGGGAGGGGGGCGACGGCCGACAACCACAAGTCGGTCATCATGATCTACCTGACGGGCGGCCTGGCCCATCAGGACACCGTCGACCCCAAGCCCGACGCCCCCGACGGCGTCCGCGGCGAGTTCAAGCCGATCGCCACGGCCCTCCCCGGCGTCTTCCTCAGCGAGACCATGCCGCGCACGGCCGCGGCTATGGACAAGGTCGCCATCATCCGGTCGCTGGTCGGCCAGATCGACGAGCATTCCAGCTTCCAGAGCATGACCGGCTTCCCCATGGTCGTCTCCCAGCGCGAGGGGAGGCCGCACTTCGGGTCGATCGCCGCCAAGGTGCAGGGGCCGGTGAACTCGGTGGTGCCGCCGTTCGTGGACCTCGCCCCGGTGATGCAGCACCGGCCGTACAACACGCCCAACGCCGGGATGCTCGGCCAGCCGTTCAAGGGCGCGCGGATGGAGGGGGACGACCTCGCCCTGCTGCAGCCGCCGCAGGGCGTCGCCCCCGATCGGTTCGTGGGGCGTCGCGACCTCCTCGGCCAGTTCGACGCCTTCCGGCGCTCGGTCGACGGCGCGGCGGTCGACGGCATGGGGTCGTGCTACAAGCAGGCGTTCGACGTCCTGACCTCCGACGCCCTGGCGAGGGCCCTGGACGTGGAGCAGGAGGACCCCCGCCTCCGCGCCCGCTACGGGATCGGCTCGCCCAAGCACCTGGGCGACGGCGGCCCGATGTGGAACGACCAGTTCCTCGTCGCCCGCCGGCTCGTCGAGGCCGGCGCCCGCTGCGTGACCCTGTCGTACGGCTTCTGGGACACCCACGGCGACAACTTCAACCACCTGCGCCGGGTCATGCCCGTGCTCGACCAGGGGGTCTCGGCCCTGGTGGAAGACCTGCACCAGCGCGGGCTGGATCGGGATTGCACGCTGGTGGTCTGGGGCGAGTTCGGCCGGACGCCGAAGATTAACGCGACCGCCGGCCGCGACCACTGGGCCCCGGTGAACTCGGCGATCCTCGCGGGCGGCGGGATGAAGGTGGGCCAGGTCATCGGCTCCACCGACAAGATCGGCGGCCACGCCGCCAGCCGCCCCGTCCACTACCGCGACGTCCTGGCCACCGTCTACCACAACCTCGGGATCGACCCGCACACCTTCCTCTACGACAAGTCCAACCGCCCGATCTCCATCCTGCCGCCGGAGAACGAGCCGATCGCCGAGCTGATCTGACGGGGGCGGGACGCCGCCCGGCGCGATTCGGTCATAAGATGTGGGCATGAGGAGCGTACCCTTGAGGAAAGATCCGGTGCCTCGCCTCGGGGATGGCCGCGCGAAGGTTCGGCGCGGCGACGATCGCCGGGGGGCCGCCTCAGGAGTCCCCCCATGCCCGACGCCAACACCCTGAACGCGCTGATGCTGCTCGACCGCTCCGGCTCGATGGAGTCGCGCTGGGCGGAGGCGCTGGGCGCGGTCAACGCCTATGTGAAGGCCCTCGGCGAGGCGGACGTCACCCTCGCGACCTTCGACGGCATGGGCGGCCTGAAGTTCGAGGTGATCCGCGACCGCGTCGCCTCGGCGGCGTGGAAGGACGTGACCCCCGCCGAGGCCGCGCCCCGGGGCATGACCCCGCTGTACGACGCCTTCGCCCGGATCGTCGCCCTGGCCGACGCCGCCGCCCGCGAGAAGACCGTCGTCATCGTCATGACCGACGGTGCCGAGAACGCCAGCCGCGAGGTCTCCGGGAAGGACGCGCGCGCGATCGTCGATCGCTGCCGGTCCAAGGGCTGGCAGGTCGTCTTCCTCGGCGCCGACTTCGACGCCTTCGGGGAGGCCGCCGAGATCGGCGTGGCGATGACCGGCACGCTCAACGTCAGGACGGGCCGCTACGAAGCCGCCTTCCGCAAGCTAGCCCAACGCACCCGGACGTTCGCCGACTCCGCGGAGCCGTCGCCGATCGAGTTCACCCAGGAAGACCGCGACGAGGCGGCCGGGGAGTGACGCCGCCCCGCCCCCTCACTCGTCGCCCGACGGCCCGTACATCCCGGGGACCGGCACGTCGTTGAGCCGCAGGTAGACGCACAGGTGCGCCCGGTGGTGGATCAGGTGGTTGACGACGAACGACCGGATCATCGCGGCGCGGGGCATGCTGAAGACCTCGGCGCCCGCCTGGGCCAGCGTCCAAGTCGCGCCCATGTCCTCGTCCTTCGCCGCGGCGATCGCCTCGCGGGCCGCCGCGACGTTGCGGTCGAAGGATTCCAGGACCTCCTCGGTGCTCCCGGACCTCGGCGTCTTGTAGGGCTCGCCGCCGACCGGGGCGATGTCGAGGACCGTCTTCGTCAGCACCTCGACGGCCCAGCGGGGGATCTCGGCGAGATGGTCGGCGTTCCAGCCGATCGTGTTCGACTTCGGGTGCGCCCGCCAGTCCAGCCTGTCGTCCGGGATCCGCTCCAGCACCTTGCGGGTGTTCGCCATCTCCTGGTCGAACTCGGGCAGGAGGGTTTCCGCGTAGCTCATGACCGTCTCCTCGGGACCTGAGGGGTCATCAATCCGGGGGGATTGAAACCGACGGCCCTCATCCTGTCAACGCCCGTCCACCATCCCTTGAAACGGAAACCGACGATCGCGGGCGATCCGCCTTGTCGGGACCGGGGCGAACCTGCCACGCTGGCGGGGCGTCGAGTCGGCGGGACATCGCGGGTCGTGCGACGGAAGGGGACCATGGATCGGCTGGAGAAGGACTCGCAGCGCCGGGGGATGCGGCGCGAATTGGGGCCGATGCTCCGGCTGGCGGGGCCGGTGGTCTCGGCGGAGCTGGGGTGGATGGCGATGGGGATCGTCGACACGATCTTCGTCGGCCGGCTCGGCGCGGAGGCGATCGGCGCGGTCAGCCTGGGGAACGCGCTGTACTTCGCGGTCGCGATCTTCGGGATGGGGCTCCTGCTGGGGCTGGACGCGCTGGTCTCGCAGGCCCACGGCGCCGGCGACCGGCGCGAGTGCCACGACTGGCTGGTGCAGGGGCTGTACCTCACCGCGATCGCCTGCCCGGCGTCGATGCTGCTGCTCTGGGCGGTGGACGCGAACTCGGGCCGCCTGGGGCTCAACGCGGTCGTCCTGGAGCAGGCCCGGCCGTTCCTGCGGGCGATGACCTGGGGGACGCCGGCGCTGTTCGTCTACGCGGCGTTCCGGCGCTATCTCCAGGGGATGGGGATGGTGAAGCCGGTGATGGCGGCGCTGCTGTCGGCGAACGTGGTGAACGCGCTGATGGACTGGATCTTCGTCTACGGCAAGCTCGGCGCGCCGGCGATGGGCGTGGCCGGGTCGGGATGGGCGACGACGATCTCGCGGTGCTACATGGCGGGGTTCCTGGTCGTCTTCACCCTGATCCATGACATGCGGACGGGCCGGGGCCTGATCGGGGCGAGCCTGGCGCCGAGGCTGGCGGCGATCGGGAGGTTGTTCGCGATCGGGCTGCCGGCGGCGATGCACATCCTGCTGGAGGTCGGCGTCTTCGCGCTGGCGACCTCGCTGGCGGGGACGCTGGACGCGACCTCGCTGGCGGCGCACCACGTCGTGCTGGACGTGGCGAGCGTGACGTTCATGATCCCGCTGGGCCTGGCGAACGCCGGGGCGATCCGCGTGGGCCAGGCGATCGGCCGGGGCGAGCCCGCGGCGGCCTCGCGCGCCGGCTGGACGGCCCTGGCCCTGGGCGCCGCCTTCATGGCGACGGCCGGCGTCCTCATGGTGGCGTTCCCCCGGCCGCTCTCGGCCCTGTTCACGGACGACGCCGGGGTGATCGCCCTGGCCTCTCGGCTGATGCTCCTGGCCGCGGCGTTCCAGCTCTTCGACGGCCTGCAAGGCGTGGCCACCGGGGCCCTCCGCGGCGCGGGCGACACCCGCACGGCCATGATCTGCACCCTGGTCAGCTACTGGCTCGTGGGCCTCCCCCTGGGCTGGTACCTGTGCTTCAACGAGGGACGCGGGGTGGACGGCCTCTGGGTCGGCCTGGCCCTGGGCCTCCTCGTCGCCGGCCTGGCCCTCCTCCGCGCCTGGTCCCGCACGGCCGCCGCCCTGACCCGCGGCGAGTTCCGCATGGCCGGCGCGGGGGTGGGGCACTGACCCCCGCGCCGGGGCCCGTCACTTCGCGCCCGCGGCGTCGTCGAGGGTCAGTTGGACTTCCGGGAAATGCTCGCGGGTCCAGGCGATGAGTTGCGCGATCTTCTTGGACCGATCGGACGATCGGGCGAATTCACGATTCAGGCGCTCGACGTCCTGGATCGCCGCCTCGACGGCCTCCTCGGCCCGGCGAATCGCGCCCTGGAGGTCGGCGATCCTGGCCGCCGAACGCGGCCCCGATCGTTGTTCATCCTCCTGGCGGGCTTTCTCCAACAGTGATTCCAAGGAATCGACTTCGCGTCGGCGTTGCTCGACGATCCGCTCGCCGTCCTCGAACATGGACCGCCGGTCCTGGATCTCGTCCTGCATCTCCAGGAGCCGGGCCAGGAGGATGCGAGCGGGCTTCGCAGATGCATCGACCTCGTTCTTCGACACGACCGCCCGCTGGTGCAGGGCCAGGGTGTTCTTGTAGTCCAGGTGGGCGTTGATGAGCTGGGCCTCGATCTCCCGCAACCCCCGGGGGTCCGGGATCGACCGGCCCTCCCCGTCGCGATCGGGCCCGGCGTCGGGCGACGGTCGGGATGGGGGCGGGGGCGACGGGGCCGTCGCCGCCCGGTTCGCCAGCATCGCGGCGATGCGGTCGATCTTGGCCTCCAGGTCGTCCAGCCGCCGCTCGACCCGTTCGGGGCCGGGCTTCTCCTCGGCCACGGCGGGCGGCGGCCCCGGAGGTTTTTCCTGGCCGGCGGGTGCCAGGCCCCCCGACGCGACGGCGAATGCGCCGGCGGACAGCCCGACCGAGGCGAGGCCGATTCCGAGCAGCTTCCACGGTGATGGCGACATCGTCGAGATTACTCCCTGGGCCAGGGCCGCGGCGGGCCACGATGTGAGGTCGAGGATCCGGGAGAAGGAGGCGAGGCCGACGAATCGGCTCGCGGCGGCGGCCGTCTCCGCGACGAGCGAGGCGGGCGCGAGCGGGGCGGACGCGACGTCGAGGCGGAT
>Ga0209958_1000691_pt1 | contig 45216 bp, 56 predicted proteins | sample ThiBio_inoc_plan_FD_183942 | JGI IMG/M metagenome (GOLD analysis project Ga0209958, IMG submission 183942) | Wastewater bioreactor microbial communities from Cape Town, South Africa - Thiocy_inoc_plan (SPAdes) | ecosystem: Engineered > Bioremediation > Thiocyanate > Unclassified | place: South...
TTCAGGATTGATTTTCGCCAAAGAGACTTCTGCAACGACAGTATATTCACTAAATGTTGAACAACCCATATAGTGATAAATCGGTTGACCATTATAAGAGAAACGTGTTGTACCATCTGGCATCACGCCTTTGCCTTGAGTGGCACGAACTGCCACACATAAATTGGTTTTGCCTGATTTACAGAATAGACATTCCTTACATTCAGCGGTATACAGTGGAATAACATGGTCACCAACAGCAACACTGGTCACACCCTCACCGACTTGCACCACAACCCCTGCACCTTCATGACCCAACACTGCTGGGAAAACACCTTCAGGATCATCACCCGATAAAGTAAAAGCATCGGTATGGCACACCCCTGTATGGGTAATTTTAATTAGAACTTCACCCACTTTAGGTGGTTCAACATCAAGCTCTACGATTTGTAATGGTTCGCCTGCGGCAAAAGCAACGGCTGCACGAGATTTAATCACAATGACACTCCTTTGGGTCAGTTGATATTTCAACCATGCATTGTGTTATCGGCTAAAACAACATAAACAAGGCATGAAACACAGGCAATGGCGGCTCCCTTGTCAAGTTTCATAACGCAGTTTACGGAAGTTTTAGCCATAACCCTATGGGACAGGTAGATTTTTTATCGTTATGGCGTTAGGTTTTGCTTACTTAGAATTACTAAGTTTCACAAACCCTGCCTTGTACCGCTTAAAAAATCTCTTCTGTCACAAGCATCTGTGAAATGTCAGCTGCCCCTAATTTACTTTAAATAAGATTTAAGAATTTTACTGACTTGAATGAGCTCTTGACTGCGTTGCAACTCAGACGACTCACCGACAACTAAAGTGTCTTTAAGATGAATTTCGAGAAGTTCCGTCATCAAACCGTTTAATGCTCCACGAACTGCGCAGATTTGCTGCAAAATATCAGCACATTCAGTGTCATTTTCCAAAGCCCGTTCCACACTCTGAACTTGACCTTGGATTCGTCTTACACGTGTGAGAATCTTTTTTTTATCCTCTAATTGTTTAGGCATAATGTCGACCACATTAAATCTAAAAATATACTATACACCAGTATAGTAATTTAACTCAATGCTTACTGTTTGAAATTCTATAGTGTTATGATTATTGATATCTATTTACATAGTAGGAAAGATAAATCAGAAAATAAGTAGTTGATTATATTTACAATTACATTTAAACCTTGGAACAAAATAGCATTTAGATATATAAGAAAATCAACCACCTACAAATTACTGTTGGACTCACACGCTTGATCAATAAAATCATAAACAATTCATACCATTTCAAGATAACGACACTTGTTATCATGTTGGGAATTGGTGGTTGTTCTTTACCACCCAATCAGAACCACGATCGGAGTAACTCCTTGCATACGAAAACAAAGTGGACGAATGATCCACAAGCCGATCTCAATATTGAAAAGGGTTTAACGGCTTTTTTAGCTTTGGATGATGCTTTTTTAAGTATCGCTTCTCGTATTCATTTAATTCGAAATGCCAAGCATCAACTTGATTTACAATATTATATTTGGAATGATGATGCTATTGGCAACATGATGTTGCACGAGTTGCTCAAAGCGGCTGATCGCGGAGTAAAAGTCCGCTTATTAATTGATGATCAGAATGGCATAAAACTGGATAAAACCTTAAAAGCCCTCACCCAGCATCCAAACTTTGAAATCCGTATTTTTAATCCTTATAAATTTAGGCATTTACGTTTTATTGATTATGTATTTAGATTAAAACAGATTAATCACCGTATGCACAATAAGCTTACCATTGCCGATCATTCGATTGCGGTGACAGGTGGGCGTAATATCAGCAGTGAATACTTCGAAGCCAGTGACCAGTTTCAATTTAGTGACATGGACATTTTGTTCTACGGTAAAGCAGTCGATCGAGCAGAGCAGGTTTTCGATGAGTTCTGGTCAGATAAACTCAGTTATTCAACAGAACAATTAATGGGTTCTGGTATGCCTCAACAACTGGAAAGTTTAAGAAATAGTTATAAAGCCTTAGATCAAGTGGATACACCCACCGAAGATAAACTCGAAGCTGCACAAGATTATTTAAAATTACGTCTACAAAACTATCCAATCCAATGGGCAAAAGCACATTTTGTCGCTGATCATCCGAATAAGGCCTTAGGACAAGCCAAAGATCAGGAGCTTTTATATGCTCAAGTTCTGAAAATTATGGGTAAACCAGAACAACATATGGAGTTAGTTTCAGCTTATTTTGTTCCCACGAAACAAGGAACCACCTACCTCAATCAGTTGTCTAAAGACGGCATTCAAGTGCGTGTTCTGACCAATAGTTTGGTAGCCAATGATGTCGCCCTAGTACATTCATTTTATAGTCAATACCGTAAACCACTTTTACAAAGTGGTGTGCAACTGTATGAGTTTAAACCGAATATCGAACGTAAAAAACGGACTTGGTATGAAATCGCGACAGGCAGTGTGATCCCGGTTAAAGGCAAAAATCGCTCAAGTTTGCATGCCAAATTTTTTGATGTCGATGGAAAAGTTTTTATTGGTTCATTTAATTTTGACCCACGCTCTGCCCATTTAAATACTGAAGTTGGTTTAGTGGTTGAATCAGATCATTTACAAGACCAGATCACCGCCATGCTTGATCAGCATTTATTACAAGTGGCTTATCAGCTCAAATTAAATCAAAACGGCAATATTGTATGGTATGAGCATAAAGAAAATGGTGAAGTGGTTGAACATCATCACGATCCTGAAAGTACCAGATTCCAGCGTTTTACCATGCACTTTGTGTCTTATTTTCCCGTTGAATGGATGATGTAAACGCATAGCGAGTTTATCTAGACTCGCTATGATTACTTAATTCAGATTCATTTCAAACAAACATAGCCCTGCTATCTCTAACGGCATCTTGATCTGTTTAAAAGATGCCTGTTCAAGTGCATCCAAATGCTCTTGTTTGGTCATATAAAGCTGATCATTTTGCATTGCATGTGCTGCACACAAATGATCACACACTAAATAACAGCCTTGGGGTTTTAATAATGTTTTTACGATTTTATGGAAATCGGTTGCATAGCATTTATGTCGAAGCTCATGTAATGCTTGATGTATAATAATAAAATCATACTTCTGAGAGAATGCATTTTGCCAATCTGCTGCTTTAAAGCTTCCAACAATATAGGTTGCACGCGCTCTTTCTGCGGTATTGAGTTTTTCTTGTGCCAACTGATGCATCACTTCTGAAAAATCAAAAGCAGTGTACTCAATATTAGTAAGTTGCGAGAGCAAATGTTGAGCTAAAAAACCTGGTCCAGAACCAAGTTCCAATACCTGATATTGTCCAGAAACATGCTGTTGAATGAGATTGGCATAATATTCAAAGAAATTCTTTCGCCACGGTCTTTTCGTATTCGCCGTTGCTTGCCATTCCACAGCGTCCTCATAATGACGTAAATCAATTGGACTTGCGACATCCTGCATTTATTTCCCTCTTTTTATATTTAGACTAAGCCAATTTGTTCAAAAAATTGTTTGTAAGCTTCTGCTTTCTTTTCCAGCGCTAAAGGATAGGCTCTTGATGATGATGGTAATCGGTATAAATTCAGCTCTCGATCAGCATAATTCACCTGCACCGACTGTCCAATCATAGGCTTAGTTGCTTGCTCTGGAAAGTGTAGCATCAGCGTATCTGTTGCTTTATCACCCGTAGTCATGATGGTATGACACATTGGAATTTGTTCAAGTAATTTGGATAAATCTGTAGGCGTGACAATTTCTAAAAATTTATCAGAAGCATTGCCTTGCAAACGTTTCACTTGATAGGCTGTGTCAAAGATTCCTACACCAATTTGAGTTAAGAACTCACGGATCAGTTGTTCTTTAAAGTTTTTATTGGGTAAATCTAAAAAGTGATCTTTATCTTTAAAAAAGATCAGACCAAAGATACGCCACATATCATTTTGATAGTTGGGATAATAAAAATCCATCTTCCAACGAGTTTGCGGTGGTGGAAAACTGCCGAGCATCAGCAGCTTCGCAGTCGTGGGTAGAAAAGGTTGCAACGGATGTGTTTCTATTTCTATATCAGTCATTTATATAAAGAGCCAAATTTTAAATTGAGCGAAAATTTTTGTCTATTTTATAGAATATTCCAGTGTTTTGCTTGAGTCTTTTGTTGGTGAAAATTTCACCTTCACAAAATTTTCACAAAATATTCGCAATATCATTTTTTTCATTGAGCTTTGAATTTGCCTTTCTGACAGCAATAGATTGATTGAAAACCTGCCCTCAAAACATAAAAAACCGCTTAAGAAAGCGGTTTGAGTAGAGTTCAATAAGTTAAGAAGCCTTCCCTTCATCTAAGCTTTTATAGGAGTCTTCCTGCTCTTTACTGAAAGTCATAGAATCTTGAATCATGCTCTCAGTAATCTGAAAAAGCCGAGTCAATTCTTTGAACACGGATTCAGGTACGTTGTAGACCTTGGCCAGATATTCAATGGTTCTCTCTTGCTTGTGCTGGATTGCATCCAACATTGCCGCAATATCGGCAACTTGTTCATATGCCAGTGCAAAGCCCTCAGCAACATCACTTGCATCATAGACTTGATTTTGAGCTACTAACTGCGTCATACTGTTCATGTAGTTTATTGCTCCATGCGATGACAATACTAAGCCCTTTGTTTTCCGCCAAGAAATTCGCAAGGGCTTTTTTATTGCCTGAATTATGCATTGTGGTTTCCTAATAGCTTTGAAAGCTTGGTTAATCCCTTTGGTGTTACTCTCACCTGCTCTGTGATCTTTTCTGAGCCATCAGGACGAGTAATCACTTCGGTTTTATGTTCCAGATAACCTGCCTGTAGCTTATCGCTATAACCATGCCATGCGGCATTACCAAGGCGTTTGTAAATCCATCCATTTAACTGGAGCCATTTGATTAAATCACTTTGACGCATTTGCAAGTTATTTGCTGTATCCCGCAGGCAAAAGCTCCCATCCGCTTTAGCAATACGATCAAAGGCCTTAACAGTTGGCTGCATAACCTCTACTTGCTGTTCTAGCTCAATTACTTTTTCCGAATATGTCAGCAAGGCATTTCGTAAAGCATATGGATCTGCCAATAGTTTCATTGGATCAATTGGTTTAGCAACTTGAGCTTCTAGCTCTTGCCAACGGTCTACTAAGCGAGCTGTAAACTCTGGGCAAAGCTGAGCGACCACAATGATGCTGTCTCGTTTACCTTGTTCGCCAGAGAAGACAAAAAATGTACTTGGTCGACCTGCTGTAGGCTTTTCCTCAATTTGAGGGGAAGTAATAACACCTTGGTTTACAAGAGTTTCGATAGTGCGTTTAACATTATCATGACGCTTTTCTACAAGTTCAGAAATTTCTAAACTTGTCATTGATTGAGTTAACACTGGGAGAATTGCATTCATGCTTTTACCTCTTTAGGTTGATTTACCATTAACTCAACTGCTTTATTGATTAAATAATTCATTGAGCGTTCTTCATGCTGAGCTTTCTCTTTCAGCTTCTTGTGTAAGTCAGCATCAAGCCGACCTTTGATATATACAAACTCTCTAGATTTCATTCTTACTCCTAATGCCACATTTTGTGGCATTTAATTAATATAGCCACACTTTGTGGTATTGTAAATAGATCAATAAATATTTTTGCCACATTTTGTGGCTTCTGAGGTTTTTTTATGAGTAACCAAGCCGACCATACTATTGTTCGTTTACGTGTTCCTCCTGAATTAAAAGAAAAAATTGAAAAAGCTGCTGAAGAAAATAACCGTTCTCAAAGCGCCGAAATGGTTGCAAGACTCGAGCAAAGTTTTGAGCTCAAACAAATACATGAAACAGAAATGTATCTCATGTCAATTGCATATAAAGAGTTAAAAGAATCATCACTTTCAACACAAAAACAATTAGAAGCAATTATTAAAACCCAAGATGAAACTTTGCTAGCTGTAACATCGTTATTGAAACAAGAGAAATAAAGAAACTCATAAAAAAGCCTCATCGTGTTGATGAGGCTAGTATGGGTAAAATTTTTCTAGGTTTGTTCTATTTAGAGTCTATTTAGAACTAAAATTATTGAAATGGTACTGTGCATCCTTGAATGCTTTTCCACAAGTATCCTTGTTGGGGAGCTCATAATTATTCTTTTCACAATACAACTGCAATTGACTAAAGGCAGCTTGTGGTTGAGATAGGTCTAAATTTGCCATATTAGCTAAAGCATAAATAATTTTATTGATTGATTTATTAGAAATGCTATTTTTGTTAGTCGTATGATCTGGCTGTATTTCTAGCTTATTAAAATTTCTTTTAACGATTGGTGAAATATATTCTTTCCTTTCTCTAATTTTCCGGCTTTCACCTTTCTTTAGACAATCCATATCTTCTTTCAGAATAAACAAATCTTCTAAAAAAAACTCTAGATCTAATCTCTCTAATTTTTTATCACTATACCAATAATACTCAGTCCACCCACTCTTCCCTCTAAAAGCTTCAATTTTTTCCTTAGCATATTCATTATGAATTTTTTGAATTTCATAAATTTCTGGGATTTCATGATATGTATTTGCTAGTTCTGTCCCTCGAAAAACCTCATCATAAACATCAAAATAAGATAAAGTTTTAATACATATTCTAGCTGAATGATTAATAAGAACCTTGCTAAAATAATTATCTCTAGAAAATCCTTCAGGAATTTCATGTAATTCTATATCATATCCGCAATCTGAATTTAAATAACTTTCGAAAAGATAAAATTGTTCGCAAGGGTCATAAATATCTACAACTATTGGTTTCGTAGTATTTTTATTGTTAAGAAAATCGAAAGCAGCACTTATGCCTAATTTAAGATATAAATCATAATCAGCAAAATTATTATAATTACGCTGAAAGCTAAGCATATTATTAAAAAAAACAATTTCAGCAATTACTTGTTCTTCTTGGGTATCAAACCTTTCTTCTAGTTCCCAATCCATAGGCCAAGCTAAAAGATAGTTATTCTTAGAAAACTTCGCATGTACCCAAATATACCCTTGATTTATCAAATCTAATAAATACGCAATATTTATATCAGTTCGGTTAAAATATAAATTTAATTCGTTACATGCTTCTTTCAGGGTATACGCTGATTTACTCGGTAGTAAGATATTATTCTTGCTGTACATTACATCCCCTATAGACCAATAGCTCAAACCCTAAATATACCTCAACTTGGGGGCGTTGTGGGGTAGAATTTTCAAATAAGGTTTTGTATTATTTAAATAAGTCTAGAACTCAACACATAAATTAATTATCAAACTAGGGGAGATATATGGCAAGTTTAAAAGATATGGAGGAGGTACTACAAAGTATCGAGTCTGATGATATAAGAGACTACATGAAAGAAGCTTTGACATGTTATATGACTGGTGCATATAGAGGATGTATCGTACTTTGCTTCATCGCCCTTTTTGACGATATATTAGATAAGCTTGAACCATTAACTTCTGTAAATAAAGTAGCAAAAAAGATTTTCTGGGATGCAAAAAAACTAAAAGATGAACAAGAGGTTTATGAAAACTTTCTTATTGAGCAACTTAAATCAAATAATATCCTTAATGAATTGGATGCTGATTTTGCAGATATTTTAAGAAAATTAAGAAACAAATCAGCTCACCCATCTGGCCATAAGCCTTCATCTGAGGAAGCTCGCTTTATTTACATAGAAGTTATTACAAGATTTTTATCCAAACCAATATTTTCTACTGATTATTTAGTAGATGAAATAATTGAAAGATTACCAAATAAAAATTTCTTTGTAGACAATCAAGCTAATAGTTTAAAAGAAACTGTAGAAGAGGAAATAAAAAATTTGCATGATGATGCATTACCCTTATTAGTTATAAAATTATTAGATAATTTTGAAAGCTCAAATAAAGATACAGTCAAAAATGTGAATTTATTTTTCTGTGGTTTAGGCAAATTAAATAAAGAAAAAGTAAATAACACTGTATCAAAAAATCTAATTCAAAAAAAATGTGACAATGAGAAATATGATGATTTAATATTGCAAATGCTATCCATAAACCCAAATTTATTTAAGGAACAATCTAGTAGTAATATTAATCGATTGATAAAAACAATTGAAAATTCTATTAAAAAAACAAAGCTTTCTGACAAACACACTTATTTACGACATCCCTTGTTTGTCTTACACAGTCTTTCAAAAATATATTCAGATGAGGATTTTTTGAAATTATTTGACAAATCATTATCAAATTTATTTGAAAAATGGCCTTTTTCAATAGGAATTTCCGTAATCATTCATAATAAAAATAAAACGTTTATTAAATATTTAGAATATATTAATGAAAAATTTAGTTCAAATGATTTTGATACTGCAAATTTATTTGCTAACAATGCCTCAGATATAAACAAAATTTTAGCAAAAGAAATCAATATAGAACAGTCTTTTAAAGTTATAGCGTCAATTTTAACGGCTGCTGATAATGGTGCATTCGACTCCAAAAAGTTAAGAGATGGCGGTTTTAGACCGATGAAATCCATCAAAGATAAAGCTACGAAGTTTGTAACTGAAAATCCTGAAGAAGCAAAAGACTATTTATCTGAAAACCTTGATTTACAATTAGATGAATTTATAAGCTATTTAAAATGATTCTTAAAAAAAAGCACCTTATGGTGCTTTTTTATTCTTAATCAATTTTTATAAATTTAACTATTATCTCATTCACCAATGTTTCATACTCATTTACAAACTCATCTATATATTCCTTAAAAGTTAAATTAAATATAATCTTCTCACCTGTCTCTTCTATTGCTTCTGATTCCAATTTATCGTTCATATACCAACTTAATTGATACTTAGCAAATAGTTGCTCTTTAGTTAAAACAATCCCTTGATATGTTGTATATGTAATACTATGATTATTCTTCAAATCACTAGATAAAGGTTCATAATATAAATCATATTTTTCTTCTATATAGTTACTTTGACCATCTAACAATTGAGCTATTCTTTCAAAATTTGTTAAAAAAGTTTTATCAATTTCATTTTTAGCCATAGAGTTTAAAGATTTCAAATACCCATGTGCCAAATAAAATGGTCTATCACTATACTTTATTGGATTTTTAATCAATCCATTTAAAAGAATTACATTATTATCAATGTCTGATAATAATTTTAACTTATTAACTCTTTCAAACATATAAAAATATACTTCATTGATATTGTCTAACAATTTTTCCGCATATTGTTTTTCAAGCTCATATTGTTTTGGAGACTTCCAATCTATATATGCCCAAATAACAACCAAAGGTGCTACTACATATGTTCCCAATACAAATATATTAATCACATCAGCAGAGCTCCACTTACCAACTAACAAATAATAAATATTCAGCCCGGTAGATACAATAAATAAATACACAAATAAAAATAATACTACATATATAATTTTTTTGTTTATTTTTAAACTAAAATTTAAAAACTCCTCCTTAAACAAAAAAGAAATCAAAACAATTGGTAAAAAAAACAAGATGTGGATAATAATCAAATTACTATATTCTACAAAACCAAAAATAAAAGCAATTAAATGAGAAAATATAAATGGAATAAAAAACAAAAAACCAAATATATAAATAATTAAGACACAACCAACTAGATATTTAAAAAAATAATTCATAAATAAAAATACATTATTGAGTAAACTTTTACTAGCGTCTACATAAAAAAATTGCTAGATCACTTTTGCTAGAGCCTTGCACCAACTCAAACCATTTAGTTGGATTTGGTTTGATCGCTTTAACTGAAACTTCACTTCCACCAATTTCCCGCATTTTCATGGTCGAGCAATTTGTTTCAGTCTTAGTGTAGTAAGTGTCATATACACCTACACGCTTATGAATCGCAGTAATGACATTTCCATTCCGCTTAGACTCAAGCAAATAGTATTTTCCTTTGTCACCACTAACACTTCTTGGAATTAAGGTTTCCGCAACTGCCGAACCTGATATGAATGCTATAGTGAATAACACAATTATTTTTTTCATGAGAATCTCAAAATCTACCAAATGATCTGTATCAACTGAAAACTATAAATAAAATGAAAAGAACAACAAAACAAATGATCACGAGATTGACAGCGCTTAGGCTTGTTTTCTCTTGTGATGATTGCTGACTTCCAGTATTAGAGGACTTCTTATTCCTTGGTGTATAACTTGAATAAGACAAACCACTGCCCGGTATACCAACAGTAGTTTTCGTTCCCTTCTTCCCCACGTTAACTCGTGCGCCATTCTTACCCACTGAAACACTACTAATTCCTTTTTTAGTAATGTTCAATTTAACCCCAGGCATGATCTTGACGCTTTTTCTGAAATTAAAACCCATAACCTCACCTAACAGCTACAAATTTTCTAGAATCACTAATGGATTCATATCCTTGAATATTAGTTACAAAAGTTAACACTTTATGATTGATAAATCCAGAGTTTAAGCAGAATATTCTGTCTAGTGTAGTGTTATTGCTATGTTGACCTACCGATCTTCAATTAATCTGCGTAAATCAAAAACAGTTAGAACTCCATAAATTGCAAACAGGACTAAAAAATTAATAAGTAAAAATAACGCCCCACATACATATAAAGCTACGTATGAGTCCATATGGAATACCCGAACCAAAGCATCAATGACTCGTTGATAATATAGAATAAATAAAATAGCTATACCAAAAATAAAAACCAAACTTGAAATTGAGTTTGTTTTCTCAGCTCTATATTTCTTTTCTTCAATTTTTATAAGCTCTATTTTTCCTGAACTGTCATACTCTTTCACAATCGACTCATCCCAGAAGGCAACAATTGGAACAATCACTTCAAAGTTACGAAACTTCTTATGACGATAGTAGTACTCAACAAGCTCATAATCTACAAGACGGCTTCCACACACGATTTGGGCCAAACTGTTTTTTATCACTCTTTTTTCTTGCTCATCTAGATCATTATTACTCTCTAGCTTTTTGACCTCTTCAAAGAAAGTTAATCGACGCTTTAAACGCTCTTCTGCTTTTATAAACTTATCTTTGCGATTGAGATAAAGTTCAAAGGCCTTCCACAAATGTTCTATCAATTTCTCCCCCATCCACTTAAAAATTATTAACTATTGCTATATAGCTAATTTGTCACCCAACTTTTATTGCTAAATTTAAACTTTGTCAACTAGAATGCATAAAGTTTTTAATCAGTTTATTTCTAATGCAGATTAGTTCCCGAAAATTTGTTATAGATGTATGTGGTTGGGTATTAGCCCTTACCATCATCTTTTTCTTTTTTACTTTGTGGCTTTACAGATATAACTCTATTATTGAGCCATTGAAAGAATCTTGGAATATTAGTGTTACTTTTTTATCAGCTCTGGCAACAATAGGAGCAGCAATCATTGCAGCAAAGTTAGTTACTAACTGGAAGCACCAAAGCCAATATAATGAAATTATTAAATGCTTAAGTCTGTTAACTGTATTAACAAGTGAACTTGTCAACGAAATTAATTCCATTCGTGAAGATAGAAATGTATATTTATATTTAAGGCAATTTTTTGATCCAGACTCAGAAACTGTATTAGCTTATAAGTTACCAAGCTTTGCTAAAATAGAATCAAAAATGGAAGAACTACAAAGTTTGGCACTTCAAATTGAACTACTAAGCAATTACAGAAAGGAATTTTTCTCTGAAACCGAGCTTTTTAATACATTTCATGATTTGAGTGCGAAAATTAGTTCATTAAAAGCTAAATTACGCTCAATCCCTTACTATCTCCCTAAGGATCGCAGTAAACCATTAAATACACATCAAATTCAAAGAGCTGTTGATTGTAGTTTACCTATCAGAGCTGAATTTGCTAACCAATATGGTGGTATCTCAACACGTGATCAATATGCAATCCATAGAAATGTTCTTCTCATACGACAAGACATCAAAAAGTTTAGAGAATGGCTTGAAAATGACATTGCTTAAATAAAAACTAGATGATTTTATTGAATTATCATGTGTATTTTTCATTAAATTATAGACTTAAAATATCTGAGAAATAGAATGCTCTACCCTTGTTTATGCTGCGGCTACTTAACCAGAGACGAACCATCTAACGGTGATTATATTATCTGCTCTGTATGCTTCTGGGAGGATGATCCTGTACAAGCAGAAGACCATGATTCCGCTGGCGGTGCAAACGTACCTTCACTAAACCAAGCCCGTGAAAACTTTAAAAAATATGGTGCGATTGAAGAATGCTTTGTTAAGGATGTGAGAAAGCCGAGAGATGAGGAGATTCCGAAGGGTTAGCATAATAAAAACGATTTAAGTAAGATGAATTATCAGCTATAAATAACTAATTTTGATAAGAAAGTATCTAAACGGATAACAAGATATGTCGGCATTTTTAATAATTATTGGATTCATCTTAGCTATCTTTGGATTGATCTTTGGTCCACATATATTTCATAAACACATCAGAAACACCCAAGAAGGTAAAGCGATGAGCTTTTTATGTATGCTCCCTGGTATGTCTGCTGTGATGCTTGGTTTTTATTTGAGATGATAAAAATAAAGATGCTTTGACGCTCAGATTACTATATCGTCAAAGCACAGTTTGCAAATCAAAACCAACTATTTTTAATTAGCTTTTGGGGTTTCACATTTATGTTTTAAGTTAACATCGATTGGTTTATCTAATGGAATCAAACTGCATTCATCACCAGTCCAATAACCATGTTTCCAAAATTGATATTCATCAAATTCGCCATGCTTTTGCGGACCTGCACCAAAACCAAACTTTGTTAAGTGCACTCGTTTTTTTACAGTATCTGGAAAAATAGTATCAGCAGCTCGTACCATGTTAAACCAGCCTCCAGAAGTTCGATCCGTAAAAGATTTAACTGTTGTTAAATAGGTATCAATCCAAATGAGTAGGCTACCTCTAGGTACTGAACCCAATGCCTTTGACTCAGATAGCTCTCTATATGGATCTAAAGACAAATTAAAAAATTGCGCATTTCCATTTTTCAGCAAAATTGGTACCACGTTACTCTCAACATCTTTAAGTGATGCTGCCGCACCCATGTAAACAATATTTGTATAGTTTAACTTTGGCTTTCTAATAATAATATTATTGGCCACCATACTACCCATACTATGTCCGATGAGTGTAATTTCTGGCTTGGTTGATTCTTGATCTACTTTATCCAAAAATTTTTCTAAGGCTGTTTTCGCATTTTCCTTTCTAGTAAACGCAGTATCTTTGGTAATTAATAATTCCGTTCTTCGAGAAAGTGAATTCCACGTACCATGGCCGAAACCATCAACGAAAGGTGCTGCAACAAACTTTAAAGGGTTAGCAAGGGACGATATATTTTTATAATTTAATCCTCTTGTTTCACCCGTTGTATGAATATTTATTCTTTCATTTTCTGGCATATTTTTGAGATTAGCTATATTTGTGTAATAAGCGTCTTCTTCCTTACTTTCGATCCTAATAGGAACGGATGATTGAGCCAAAAGTGCTTCTGCCGTAGCTCTGGGTGCATGTGCAACACTGCGAGCGGTATCCTCTACAAGAATAAATGGAGATGTTAAAGGTCCCAATACCCGTCTTCGTTCCCCCCCTCTAACAAAGAAAAGATGATCAAGATAATTTGTAAATGGACCTGCCTGCCACCCAATCAATACTATGTAGTTTTCTTCATTTTCATCCTTATAATTTCTTAAAATTTGATTTGCTTTACCAGTAGCATTTTGAAAAGTATTTAAACCACCATGAATAAAAATGGTAATTTTCTCTTTTTTTGAATTTGTATAATTATCAAATAGCTCTTTGATGTATTCGTTTGAATCTTTGATTACTTTTTTTGAATATGGATCAATCAACTCTCCATCTTTATTAATATATATCAAATGATGTTTGAGTTTATCCTCATTTACCTGTACATTTTTTTCACTATAATTTTTACTAATTGGTACAGAAGAGCAGGCACCTAACAGCAAAAAAATTGTGAATAGTAAAGTTTTTTTCATTTTGTTCTCCCAAACCTAGTATCTATCAATTCTCAATATTATTTTCCTAAAGTTTTAAAATAATCTTGTTCCAATTATTTAAGGAACAATTGATATTTTATGCATTAATATGTCTTTATTGTCCATGATCATTGGTCGGATTGAATATTTTATTATTTTCCTGTTTTTTATAAATTTAAAAAACACAAGAATAAATATTATTTAAAATATATTTTTAATAATATTAAATAATATAAGTCTATATATTTTTGCTCAGATTACATCATTGGATCTGATAAATATTAGCTTTTTTAGATGGTTGAATTAAGCCCTTCAAAAAGGGCTTTTTCTATTTCTTTAAAAATAGTGCTCTCTCTGCTGCACGGCGGCGAACTAAACCTTTCATTACTTTCCCACCGCCTTTATTCCATTGCGGTAACTGATCGGCCGCACCAGCATAGTCTTTTGCATTCAACTTTTTCAATAGCGTTGATTTGCTAAGGGCTGTTTCACCGATGTTGTAAGCCAAGCTCACCAACGCATCAAACTGATTTTGATTGACCACTACTTTTACAGCTTGGTTTATAAGAGCTTCAAAGCGCCTCAAATCATGTTGAAAAAAGGACATTGCTTGGACTTTAGTACAGCTATCACCTCTTTTCACTCTTATTCCATTTGGATAAACCGTGGTACCGTAGCCAATGGTCCAGACTCCCACTCCATCGTCATAGGCAGCTAAACGCAGATCTTCAAAACTGGTGATTAAGTTGATGCCCACTTGACTTATGGCCATGTTTTGCGCCGGTGATAATTTATCTATGACTTTATTTAGATCATCAACTTGGGTCTGTGTAAGCTTACCACCCGCTAGGACACGTGCAGCATCAAAAAAAGGTTTTCTATCCATTTTGCTTTCCTCTTGGCAATAAAAAAGCGCCCTAAGGCGCAATGAAAAATTTTTATATTAAAAAACGTGTACTTGACGGGTTTTAACGTTAAATTGTATTTCCACAGATATCTTTAGCTCCCGATGGGTAAAGAAATTTGAATTTTGTCTTATCAGTAATTAATTCTATGGATTGACTAAGGCCAATATTTGGTGAAGTAGCATCTAATCCAAAATAGCTATATCCATTTGTAAACGTTAATCCTTGAATTTTGTCAACATGATTTGAAATGTACCCTTTGTTTATGCCATTAAAAATCACACCAACTTGTTTCGTGTCTTGATTTACATAAAAGCCAATGTATTGATATCCATCTGCAGTATTAGATACTGGGATTTCTAATAATCCAGTTGAACCATCTTTCGTACTTCCTACGATAAAAGCTACGCTATTGGGATTTGCAGAACCTTGTAAATGATTTGTGTACATAGCAATTAACTGATATTTACCACCAGCATAAGCTCCCTCTGCAAAATTTGGATATGTCATTATTTGTTCACTATTGGGTAAAAGTACGGATGGAACCTTAAACTTATATTCATAAGCAAAAATCCCTGATTGTGGTGGGATAATCACATTTACTTTACCTTGTAAAGCTTGACTATTAGCGGCTACATACATTTTAGAAGTAGCTGATAAACTCAATCCAGTACTCTGTCCAGAAACGATAGGAAACTTTTCAAAGCCTGGATATACAGTGGAAATTTCTGCTTGAGTTGCATCAAAGTTATAAGTACAGGCAGCAAAAGCACTTCCTATGGTGCCCACACTAATTAATGTACCAATTATTAATCTTTTCACTTATTTCACCTTTTTTATAATTGAACGTTTAGTATAAATAGACATTTATAAATTATTGCTAAATCAGATGAGTGGAAATAAACAAAAGCACCCTAAGGTGCTTTAATTTCTACTCACCCTTGTTTACATATTGGCCTTAATTAAGGTCATTTCTTGTAGTAATTCAGCTTGAGCTCACCGAAACAGTTGTGGTAAACATTGCGTTTTCGTCCGTGACAGTAGCAATCACGTTAAAATACGCGGTTCCCACAAATGCTGGGATACTTTGTGTTTCACGGAACAGCTCAATCGTTCCATCAGTTGAAGTTATAACATGCTCCACAGCAGTTGCTGATACATAAGTCATTGTGTATTTTACAGGCAAGTCCGTGGTTTGATATGAACTGCCTTCCAGAGTTAATCCCTGCTCAGAATTGCCTGAATTAAATCCAATATTGGATTGGCCTGCTGCGACACCATTCACATCTGCTAATCGTGCACCACTCAATACTCGAGCTAAAGTTGTCACATTAGGAACAATCATTTCAAGCTTGTCACCAATATTTGCCTGAATACCAGCATGATAACCATATACTACGTCTGGGGAATTTTCGGTTCCCAAATCAAGCTGCCCCTCTGTCCAACTTAATACCCCATTCTCATACGTACAGTTGGTCAGTTCCCAATGTGATGTATCAGGATTAGGAATACTGGTAACCCCAATTACACTAAATCCAGGCAACACATCAACCTGTTCAAGATTAGTCATAACCTGATCATAAGATACGTCATTTTGAATACGTACTAGTGCGACATGGCCTTCTGGAATACTAGTATCTGTTAATTGTTCAAATAGCATTTCTACTGCGTTGTTTACCATGAGTAAACTCCTTTAAAATTATGTTTTAGTTGCTTTAAAAGTTTAGGTTATTCAAATAATTGCCCTTAAGAGCTATTCTGTAGTACTTGAACAACTCCTTTATTTTTACATTAGATTTTTGTGAAATACAGAGAGTTGAAGTCAAATAATTAGTTTACATATGATAAGAAACTTGATTAGAGCAAAGCCGCCCAAAAGCGGCCATTTATTAATTACAAGATTTAAATATCTTTTTTCTTTTCTTGCTCTGAACTACCAAAGTAGAAACCGCAAGCTGTAGTCATTGCCCCTGCAATAAAACCCAAAGCCGTATTTATTAAGTTGCTGTTCTCCCGTGGCATATCGACAAAGAATAATGCAATTACCAGGACAAACATCAACCCAACTAGTGCAAAGGCCAAGTATGCTCGAGTCTTTTCACTTGTCATCAAAATCTCCTTTTAACCGTTCTTTGGTTTGCTCATATTGCTTCTTACGTAATTCGTGGATCTCCTCTGCTCGCCTATCATCACGCCGCTTAAAGTACAACGTCATGAAAAAAGTAATTACACCGATAAAGACAGAGAACCATACTGCCCAATCAATATTTGCTGCATACGCTGCCACAGATGCCCCCGCCGACATATAAGATACTTTTGGTGCTGCTGCTGCGATTGTGTTTGTAGCAGCTTCAACCGCGCTTGCTGCCTGTTCTTGCATTTTCTGTCTCCAGAAATGAGAAAAGCCTCCGTAAATGGGAGGCTAATTATTTAGATTAAAATCTATGTTTTATGCTTCAGATGTACTTTGAGTAATCAGATTTGAATAGTTCCAGGTTGTTTCTTTCCATACGTCTCTCGCTGCGACACGGATATAATATGGCGTTGTTGCTTGTAGCCCTCCGATCGTTGTAGTTAATGCTGTTCCTGTCCAAGACGGCGCTGTCGTGGTTGGATCAAAATCAGCTGTTGCACTCAACCAAACTGCATAATCTTTAAGATCAGGGACATCACTTGGCACCCAATTGATCGTGATTGAATTAGCATTAGATGCTGTATAGATATTACTCAATACAGGTGGTACTGGATTGCTGATACTGAGCTCAGCAAATGTACTTAAGTTAGATCCTCTTTTACTGGCCACTCGAATTGTATATGCACGCTGAACACCGTCTACCTTAGCCTCTTCAATTGAATAGCTGTAATCCGTGTTAGTGGTTTCAACCTCTCGCAACTTCACACCATTAGACCATATCTGAACAATATAACTATTTGCCCCAGCAGTACTCTGCCATTGGACTTTAAAAGAAGTCCCCACAAATGGTGATTGAAGCGATAGGCCAATCACACCAGATGGCCGCCCACCGTTTAACGTGTAGCTATAAGCAGTGACTTCATCCAGCGTTTGTTCTTTCTGTTCAAGTCCATTAAAGCTGGTGTACTTCAAATAGATCTGTTTCCCAATAAGATTGGTATTAAAGCTATATTCAAAGATTGCCCTGTCCAGACGTATAAAGCTTTCCCCTGCGTTGTGATTTTGAGCATCATTAAAACGCCCACGCAAAACATCACTTAATGTGTACAGTCCTGATCCATTCAAAGTGGCTTCTTGATAGTTAAAGTACTCATCACCTACTTTGCATATCGTCTGATCAGTTTGAGCATCAAGCAAGGTACCGCTGAATAACTGACTGGCTGTATTTAACTGAATTTGCATAGATGTAGCATTGGCAGTTATTGGTGCAACCAACTGACCGTATCGAGCTGAACCATAAATTGTTCCAATGAGTTCATACGTGGTGTTATCAAGACTGGCCCACACATTACAACCACCCCAATTCAAACCACCGGACACCGCCATCCATACTTCATTTTTACCATCAGTCATATCTAGTGGCGGTTCAAATATAGCCGGTGCATTTACATTACCAGGCTCTTCATTGCCACCCTGATAGCCGTTGGATGCCTGCAGATCATATTCAATTGCAGATCTGGAACCCTCTGCCACTTCCTCTGCAGTAATGGTTAACACCCCATCATCATCCTCTTCAACTCGGGTAATACGAAGTGCAAACCGATCCAGACCTAATGAAACATCCGTGATAGTCACAATATCCATCGGCTCAAGCAGACAGTACTTCCACCCAAGTTGAAACTCGTATTCATTACGAACATAGAGCAAGCGCTGTAAGCACATGACACATTTACATACAGCTTCTAACCCAAAAACTAAGCTATTCAACTCGTCATTATCGAACAAAATACAACCGACAAGCTATGACGCACAGCGACTTGAAAGCCCTGTAAATACTGGGGTTTCAGCATCATATACACAGGGTAAGACCAAGAATTTGGAGCCTGTCATGCAAAAGAAACGCTATACCACACCTTTCGCGCAATTCATCTGTAAAGACGTGAAAGGTTACTACAACGTACGCCTTGGCCCAAAAATTTATTTGGTCAAAGTATCGTTAAATTACACCCCTGATTTTGATACAGAATTCTTCGGTGGCATTCAGGCTGCTACTTTCGATTGGCACTCTATCCTCGTCAAGGAAACGCCAGATAGCGAGCCTCGCCCGATCAATGAGGAAGAATTATCTACGTATTGGCTAAAAGGTAATATCAAGAAAATCGTAAATTACCAACGTGCCATAGAACGCAGCGCTAAGAGCCAAACACCACGCTATAGCAAAGAACAACGGATTGATTACCGCAACGCGCAATATAACGGTGCCTAAGGAGATTTATGATGAATGCAGCCGTGAATCAACAAATGGCATCAACCAATACACAAGATGCCTTACAACTTATTCAGCTTGAGTTAAAAGCACCAAAGAGCAAATACAACAGCTTTGGTAAATTTCATTACCGTAGCCTTGAAGACATTCTTGAAGGTGTTAACCCTGCCCGCATTACTTTGACAAAGCACGTTCAGAGACAACGTAAGCGCCATACGGTTGCAGGACTACAACAGATTAGGGCTCATTCCCCATTATGGCTCCAGAACGCAATTGACCTATCTCTTTTAACCACTCAAAGACGTACCAATATAGTGGCTCTACGTTGGACTGATATTTATGATGGATATATTCATATTGCACAACAGAAAACCACCACCGATTCATTCGATGAATTTGAGGTGATGGAAGGTGCTGGATATGTTCGAATTAAAATTGATGCAGAACTGCAAAAGGTTTTAGATAGATGCAAATCAGCTAAAGTTGTTACTCCGTTTGTAATTTATCAAATTCCTAAGCGTAAAACTAAGAATGCGAATAAAGAGCACTGGACTCAAATTCTTCCTCAGTATTTATCCGAGGAATTTTTGAAGATCGTTAAACTTGCTAAGGCATATCCAGATCTGAAAGGTAGGCAAATTCCGACTTTTCATGAAATACGATCACTGGCTATTTTCTTACATAAAAAAGCAGGTCGAAGTGCTCAAGCTTTGGCTGGCCATAGCTCAGTAAAAATGACCGAACATTATGAGGCTGGACATGAAATTGTTTGGAATGATGTCGATGTCGGAATTGCCCTGCCATTTGCCTAAATGACATAAATACGCTTCACAAATGGGATTTCTAAGTTATTGTTTTCTATGGTTTCTATAAGTCCCATTTTTACGTTAAAAAACGCTAATTTTTACTACAATAACTCATATAAATCATTATCTTAATTTAATTTATCGCCATTACATTTTGATAGTTTGGATAGTAAAAATCCATCTTCCATCGAGTTTGCGGCGGCGGAAAATTGCCTAACATCAGTAGCTTCGCATTGGAAGGTAAAAACGGTTGTAATGGATGTGTTTCTATTTCTATATCAGTCATTTATATAAAGAGCCAAATTTTAAATTGAGCGAAAAGTTTCGTTTATTTTATAGAATCTTCCTGTGTTTTGCTTGGATCTTTTGTTGGTTAAAATTTCACCTTCAAAATATTTTTTTTCTTTGAGCTTTGAGTTTGCCTATCTGACAGAGGTAGATTGAGTGAAACCTTGCACTCAAAACATAAAAACCGCTTAAGTAAGCGATTTCAGTTGAGGGCAACAAGTTAAGAAGCCTTCCCTTCATCTAAGCTATTATAGGAGTTTTCGTGCTCTTGACTGAAAGTCATTGAATCATGCTCTCAAGCAGTTCAACACATATGTGGATAAAAGCTGTTTCATCATTGGTAGCGTTATTAATCAATCCAGTGAGAAGATTGCTTCTCTATCACAATGTTCGGCTCAAGCTTTGATAGCCAAAGAATCTTGAACCCATAGTGGATAATGAGCACGATTCACATAGGCTTAATAGATATCACCGGCAGTATCACCCTTGCTGATTTAGGCAAATAACGAACAGGCTTGCTTAATTTCTTCCTCACCAGCAACAACATCACGGCGATCTGCGGATAATAGAACGAGCAAAGATATGCATGATCAGGGTTGAAAAGCTTATGTTCAGGATTAAAGAAAGATTGATTTTATCCATCACCATAATTCTGGCGCCCATGCAAAGTTATCCATTCGGGAGGAAATGGGCGTTTCAGAATTACATTACAAATCCGACTTCGTTCATAAATTTCCCCCATTAAAAATCCACCGAAGAGCGATTATTCATTCTTTATTTAAAAAGTCTCTCGTCCAACTTAGTGTTTCTAAAGCTTCTGGATTGGATTGAGAGTAATTCTTTATCTCTTTATAACGCTCACCAAGCTCTTTTAGGAACTCTTCTTTAAATCCTGGGGCATGCTTATCTAAAGCTTTTGCGAAACTTGCCAAGATTGACGCAATAATTAAATGTGTTTGGTTTACAGAATTTGCTTTAGCCATATTAATTCCTTTTAATAAGAATAAAATTTGATTATGAGTAATTTATATCAAACATCACTACAATAATCGCTTAAAACTTATGGGATATCTTTTTATTTATTAGAAAGACTTTAAGAAAACTTAAAAGAATGCTCACCTTTCGATGAGCATTACGTATGGCCTACTTATTTCTAAAGCAAAATTAAACAATGCTTATTCTTCGACCTCTATGGGATCACCATCTTCAGGACGGATATGTTTAGTTCCATCATCTGCTGGATCTACACTTGAACCATCTTTAGTGATGCTATTGTAAAGCTCATCCTCTTTCTTATCATCGATAAATTCTTCATCCTCTAAGTCTAAAGGTTCATCGTCATCATCAAAATTTAAAGGCTTATTTTCATCTATCATGACCTATCGTCCTTATTAAATTCAGAAATTAAATAATCTACTCCTTTAACACTTAACTAGGAGCATTTCTGTAATCATTTTAAAGATTCAACTAATATTTTTATTAATCGTTTAGCATCTTCATCATTACTTCTATTGAAAACATATGGTCCATGGCCACTTGCCAAAGTCACAGTATCAATCGTAATTTTGACATTACCATCTATTGAAGTGAACGTAGTAAGAGCTACAATATGTTCAGTATTAATATAATTCTCTGAATCTATTTGAACTAACATTATGATCTCCTTGAATATTAATTAAAATCAAGTTTATTCAATCATATCTATTATATGTTCACGTCCAACAAACCTTTTGGGTTCTTGAAGATTTAAGACATCATGGAATTCTGGATGTACATCTTCTCCGTTAAATTCATAAACCCAACGAATCTTCTGCTCAATTTGTACATATTGGCAATCAAAAGAATTCACGACTGGATCAATGAATGATCTCACTCGTAACTTCTCACCAGTATTTATGTCCTTTAATGTAATAATTGTCATTATTGTTATCTCCTTATACGAGAGACTTTTTGTACCATGGGAAATTATTGCAAAAGGTAATTTTTCTAGAACTTAATGTTTTTAAGTAGTGTGTTCTGTAATTAAGATTTCGCGAAGTAACAACTCACTTTGAATATGGTGAAATTTACATTCTATTCATCTGTCTTTGTCTGCGTACAAGCCCTAGTACAGATTTGCGTACTCGTATCTCATCTTCAGTGTAAGGTAGATGCACTCTCAATTCTTCAATGGATAAAGAACTATTCTCTATCAAAAAACAGTCTTGCTCGGTAGTCCAACTGGTAAGAATAGGCTGAGGCTTTAAAGAGGATATTTTCATATACATATTCTAATCAAATTTGATCAATAAAAAAGTCCAATTTCAAGTTGTATTAAGCATATAAAAAACCTCCCGAAGGAGGTGTAAGTGCTATTCAATCTTGTAAATAAGTACATTCTTACTTACAACTTGATAAAGCTTGGGCCTTCTGAGTAGCTCTAGAAGTTCCTTGGGGACATCATCCCCTGTTTCCGCATCTATCCATTTTACTATTGGGGTAACTCTAGAGTTCCAGTTTGAGTCGATGTTCACTAGAGGTTCAATAATTGATTGAATACGAGTTTTAGTTCCAGTCACTATATTTTTTAAAGTAATGATTGTCATAATTCTCTCCTTAGTTGGAGATTTTTTGTACCACGTCCATTCTTTACAATGAGTGAGCCTTTAATAACTTAATGTTATAAATACGATGTTCTTGTACATAAAAGTAACTAAAAGCTTGAATCTTAGGTAAGTGGCGCATGATCAAATTTCACTCTTAAAAAAAGCCCATCAAAAAATTAATTTGACGGGCCAAGGGGTTCAATTTCGATCATGTCATTTTCAACTAAACCCATCGTACTGTAATCAGCTCAAAACAATACGACTTGTAGAATTTAATCAATAAAATTTGAACCAACAAGCGTATTTCTTTGAATCTGACAATTACAGAACAATGATTACTGAAAATTTACAGCCTATTGTTTTGTAGGTTGAAAAAAGCCCATCAAGTGGATGATGGGCGTGCCAGTATAATCTCTTTTTTGGCATGGCCAATTAAACCAATCAAAATCTGAAAAATTCGTAAACCGCCAAGTCTTTATTGATTTGAAATAAAATAGTCATTCATGCTAAATTCGGAATACAATCGGAGAATATTAAAGATATTCAAATACTTACAATTTTTACAAACTACATCCAGAATACACGATGCGACACGATTGCTGATTATTTAACGAGCAAAAAAGTAATGCAGCTTCTTTAGCCTTATCTTCTGAAACATTATATTTAATTTCTGATTTTTGGCCACCGTTAATCGGATCAGCCACAGCAACGCAGCCATTTTTATATGTATGTGATAGCTCACATTTTTGTCCGCCATCCTTCTGACATCCTTTTAATGCATTTGTTTGTGCCTCTTCTTTAGATTTAAAATTTCTTGTAGAACCAAAGGCCCGCCCCTTTAATCCTTTACTTTTATCTTCGGCAATCGCTCCCCACAATGTTTCAGCCATAGGATACAAAGTTGGATTATCATTGGTGTTTCCCCCACTAGCCCCACCAGGAATTGGTGCACACCCCTGAACACCTTGCCCACCTATTGGATAATAGCCTGAAGGACAATTCCCTTCAGCATGTACATACTGAATACCTAAGAAAATGATCAGAGCAAGAAAAATGGGAAGTTTGAATAGCTGATTACGAGTTGTTATCACGTTATTAACTCCTTTTTGAATAATGAATCTCATCATAGCTTTTATTTTACATTCTGAAATGGGATGAAAGATTTTAATTGTATAAAATAAGAGCTACAGTTCTTTTCTTAACGGTATTGTATTTGAAAGTTAAAGCAGTTGTTCTTCAGGATGAAGACTTAAAATTACATAAACTCCGAAAAGTTCAAGATTCGGTATATGACGCTGTCCAAAAGAGTAGAGTCTCAAACTGGTTATGGATTTATGCAGAAACTGCTGAGTTTTTTAACTTTGACATATGGGATGAGTTAGACAATGCATACATCAATAAAGTCATCCATTATAAAAATAAGCTATATAAAGTTATTGAAATTAACTCTATTGGCAAAATTAGATATTCTTAAACGATGTAATCTGTAACAATCTGTTGGCCTAAAATTCAACAAACCTAAAAGCTTAAATAAACCTATTTTTCAAAAATAGGGATGAATGCCTCTTTGATTCAACCCTACTTTTTTACGAACGCGAGTTTGATTTTCATTCAATAATGCTTCAAGCAATCCATCCAAGTTTTGATCATTTAGAACTGAAGGAGCAAATTCTGCATAGCCCAAACGATTAAAGAAAATATCTACTTTAGAGCTTTTTTGAACATACTTCATAGACCAATTTTTAAAACTATATTTTTGAATTTTTTTTACTTTAAATTCAATAATATTTTTATGTCTTGGATCTTTTTTGATACTTTCAAATAAAGGTAAAACAATGAAGTCTTCCCCTTCCAAGCACTGAAAAAATGCATTATTGGCATAATACAATACACCAAATACAACATTTTTAGAGTTAAAGTCTCTGGCTACTGTCAAAATATTGCTTAAATCATCAATCAAATCATCTGCAAGACCTTGTCGTGAACTTGCATAGCACAATTGAATTTTCATTTTCTTCTCTTATGTACAATGCGGTAGTAAACTTTTACACTATTCATTTACTTCAAAAACATACGGCTCAGTTGCATACTCTGCGGCTAAAAGTTGAATAAATGAAGGTATAGAGTCTGTAGTAAGTAAAAATGGATTAAAATCATCCCTATGATTTTCTAAGAAAAAATCACCTAATCTTTTATTAATTGGTGCAAACTTCATATTCCAATGTTTAAAAAGACCAAAATCACATTTTTCGTAAAATAAAATTTCACAATTTTTATGACGATCATCTTTTAAAATTTTTTGATAAAACAGTTCATCAACTTTACTTTTTCGACCTTCCAAACATTGAACAAAGTAACCATGTCCATAGTAAAGGACTCCTGTGATGTCGTTTCTAGAGTTGAAATCAACAGCTGTATCAAGGATTTTTAATAAATCATGTTTAAGATCAGGATAGATATTTGAGGCCTTACTTGCATATAAAACTCTAACGAATTCCATTTTGGATACACCCACATACAAAAATTACTTAGAGAGATGCCAAACATTTTCTTAAGAAAAAGCCTTTTGAGATTTAGTCTTTGAGGAAAGCTTGAATTACACCATACAGGTTTTTGTTTTTTAATGCTATTTTTATTTTTTACTTCCTTTCGTATAACATACACGGTACTTCTGTTAAGAAATATTAATAAACTTCGAATAAAATTAAATCAATTAAATATAAACAACTGATTTATTTTAAAAATACTGAACTATTTGACAGGAAAACAGATCATTTAATGACCAAGTGTACGAAATTTCTCATGATTATGTAAGCCAAAGCTTATACCGATTATTTCTTGAATAATTATAATTTTTTCATACACCAAATTTCGATAATCCATTATTTTTATTGAGTTTAAAATAATTAGCCATGATAATTTTAGACTACAAAATAATATAAAGGCTTACTTTTAATAATGGTGTAAGACCCAACACCCACCTTTGAGATGAGGCCCTTAAAGGTGGGTATTCTCTTATGAAATTAAATTGAGGAAAAGAAATGAATATCATCAAGAATTTTTTTATTTTTTCTCTTTCAGTAATAATTATTTCGTTAGCAATCATCTTGTTTGACAAAATGGGAATGAATAAAAATTTTAATTTATTCTTTTCCTCATTCTTATACTCTGTTTTTATCACACTATACTTTAAAAACTTTCTAGTTAGTCTATTATGTTTTTCTGTATTTTATAGCCTACTGTTTATATTAAGTCATTCTCTAGAAGTTTTTATGATGCTTTTAACATCTCTATCGACTCTTACGTTAATTGAAATTTTAATGCCAAAGCTAAGAAAGAACCTAACCATTCCACTTTATAAAACTGATACTTTCTAGTTTTTTATGCTAATTATGCGGCTATTTTCAATGTTTTGATACTTAGTAATTAACGATTTGCTTACAAACATTTTGGCTGTAATGTCTTTAAATGTTGTAACTGATCGTGATTTCAAATAGATTTTCTAGCCGAGTCGTAGAATCATTCTTTTTGATCCCCTCTGCTCCGATAGCATTCAATTTTTTCTTCGAGATTGATGGAAGAAATGTTTCTAATGGGAGTTAAATACTAAAATTTCTAGTATTTCCATTATTATGCTTATCATTAAAAGTGTTGCCAGTTAAGTAATAATGGTACTTCTGTTATGACACTTGTTATTCTGAAATTTAATTATTGAGCTATTTTATAGTGTAAGTTTAAGTATTTTTCATTTGAATAAAAGACTCACAACAAACTGTGATGATCTTTGACACATCTAAAGATCATCACAAACCCCATCAGCCTAAGCTTTCAGTAAGCCTCTGTCCTTTAAAATCGGTAAAACATGATCCCTGAAATATGGAAATTCTTGAGTGTAGTTGAGAAAAGATAAAGTACTACCTGAAAAACCTGTTTCATCTAACAGTATCAGCCCTTCTGCCACTTGTTCAGGCGTCCCAACCAACGGAAAACCACCATGGCCTACGGCAATACGTTGGCGTAATTGTTCACGTAAATCGGCTGGAAAAGATTTGCAAAAAGAAAATAAAGTATCCATTAATTGCTGTATAGCACCGTGATCTGCATTATTTAATTGTCGATCCCACTCAGCTTTGGCTTCTTCTTCAGTAGCACGGCAAATCACATGGGCAAAGGTCAGGACTTTAATTTTCCGACCTAAGGTTTCGGCTTCATCTTTAAGTTCTTTAATTTCTGTCATTGAACGTGCTAGATCGGCAGCAGGCGTAAATAAAAAATCTGAATTTTTAATGGCGAACTCACGTCCTTCTTTTGAACCAGCGGCATTAAAAATAGGTGGAAAAACTTGAGGAGCTGGTTTGCCATAGGTGCCTTGCGTTTGAAAAAATTTTCCTTGCCAATCAAAAGGCTCATTACTTTGCCAAGTTTTTTTAATTAATTCATACCATTCTTGTGCATAACCATATCGTGTTTCATGATCATCCGGTAATTGTAATCCCATCGCGTCGTATTCAGGCTTATTCCAACCTGCTACAATATTTAAACCCACACGATTGTCACTGACTTGTGCCATAGTCGCAATTTGCTTGGCAACCACAATTGGATGATTCAGCACTGTATGCAGTGTGGCAAAGATATGAATATTTTTCGTTTTAGCTAGTAACGCCGATGTCCATGTCACGGTCTCTAACACAGTTCCGTGAAAATCTTTTTGACCGCCGTGACCAATAAAACGTGCAGCGGATAACATAAAATCAATTCCTGCATCATCGGCCATTTGTGCCAATTCTAAGTTTTGGCTCCAGCTGGCATCCCAACCATCATCCAGAGTCGAAGGTGTTAGACCTCCAGAACAATTAGAGGCAAAAGTGCCTAATTTAAAGTGATCAGATAAGTTGAAGTTGTGTTGATGCATGATTTTTCCTTTTTAATATAATTCGTTAAAAATTTGGAATGGGAAAATCCACTTCCCGAAAAGCCAACTTTTATCAAAGTAAGGACTTATTTATCTATGTTTTAAAATCGATCCTGCTATGGTTAAATTTTCTATAAATTATGTGAAATGTAATTTAGCTTAGCAAAATAAATATCAATTAGAAAAGCTATTTTATACTAGAACATCAAACCAAATTCAAAATAATCGTCAGATAATGTGATTGACAAACATTCAGCAATTCATCTATAAATTATTATAAATTTCATATATCTATAAATCTAGGAATAAGCACAATGGAACATCAGAATGGCCTTCATCCTTTGGTTGCTCCATTAGCATCGCTTAACTACTTACATGAAGCACATCAATATATCGACAAGAATCTGACAGTAATGCAAGTTTATAACTTAATGACAGGTCATCCGCCCTTTTGGCTACGTATCGCCTTTAAGATCAGAGATTTTTTAAGTTTAAAGTTTGGAGGTGTTCAACCGATCAAAGGCTTTAGTTCAGTTAAACCAGAAAATGTTTCGATCAACGAAAAGTTGGATTTTTTTGATGTGGTGAAAATTACGGACAAGGAATTATATTTACAATCTACAGATAAGCACCTCAGTGTGTTAGTCGCATTACAGCTTCAGGAGCATGACGAGCTTAAGAATGAATTAACGATCACAACCAGTGTGATTACTTACAATTTTTTCGGAAAAATTTATATGCTTCCTGTCTCCTTGGTGCATGATCTCATCGTCAAGAATTCATTAAAAAATCTAAATTAATCGGTCTCAAGAACAACCACTGGAAGTCTTTATTGAGTATTCCTTCCAGTGGGTAAACTTAAATTAGAAGATTCAAACAACTATATCCTCATATTAATCCCAACTTGAAAACCTCGTCCAGGTAATGGTGCAATATATTTCAATGGTGAGTTATGCGGTCTCGCTTCCTCATTCAGCAGATTTGAGCCATTCAAGAACACGTCAATATCAGAGTTCTTTAATTTTAGATGCTTGCTAATCTGCATATCGACCATATTGAAGGATGGTAAAGGCTCTTCCTCCGAAACATTCTTCCCTAGATATTTAGGTTTATCATAATAAATACTTGAGAGGCGTGCCGCCCAATCCCCTTTACTCCACTCTACGCTTGCACCATAGCGACTTGTTGGCATGTTTGGTAAATAATTGCCATCATTAAACAAGCTCGTTCGATTCGGATTTAAATTCTTATTTTTCACAAAATCAGCAAACGCGCCAAGCGTAAAAATACCAAATTGCTGCGTATTGATTCTCTGTTTAAGATCAACCTCAAAACCTGTAATTTCAGTATCTGTTTGAGTCCAATATTTGAGTGGTAAGCGATTCGCCGTTTGCATGCCAGAATGAGTAAGATAGAGATAGTTTTCAAATTTCATCTTATATACAGTAGCCTCAAGATTAAAATCTTGATAATTGAATAAAGCAGTCAGCTCTGTATTTTTAGATTTTTCAGCCTCTAACTTTTGATTTCCTTGCTCATTAACCATGATCGAATAGTGATTGCCACTGGCATAAAGCTCATTCAGCTCAGGTACACGCTCTGATACTGAATATCTAAGCTTCATGCCTAGATAGTCATTCATTCTGAGATATGAACCGAAACTATAATTTTCCAGATCAAAACTGGTGTCTTGTAGTGTTGTATTTGGTGAATTACGAGAGACTTTAAAATCACTGTCTTTGATCGTATGATCAATACTTTCTTGACGATAACCTGCATCAAAGGAAACTCGACCCAAATCAATTTTCTCTTGAATAAAAATGGCTTGTGTCTTGGTATTTACATTGGGTAAATAGCGTAGTTTCCCCTGTCCTTCAACGCTTCGGTTACTCTGACTCAGCCCAAGTAAACCATTCAAATAAGTAAAAGGCTGATGTCTCAATACAATTTCGGCTTGTTTGGTATCAAAGCGGTAATCATTTGCTAACTGTGTCCCGAGATATTCACCAGAACGATTGATCACCTGATTCGCTTTGATATCAATGCCTTTTAAAAATGGAATATCAAAATTAATTTGGCTGTCTAGGCTATATTTCCTTTGATCGGTCTTTACACCAACGGGCAAGCCATCCTCATAGGAAGATTGAAATGACTTATTTTCTAAAGAAAAGCCTGGTACGCCGTATGCATTTTTCTTTGAATCCGCACTCAAGCCGATATAACCATTTTGCAGAAAGTAAGTACTTCCGATCGCATAATGCTGGTTTTCCAAATAGCTATTGCCTAGCTTTCGATTGTAATTTGGTGTCACATCGTTATTAATTCTATTTTCTTTAAACTTGGGTGTATCAGCAATATATTCAGGATTTACTGGGTTGATATATGTCTTACCACTCCAAACAGATGAAGGTTTATCGGTATAGAATGAAAACTGACCATCAGCCCAATCCGGATTTTCAGTCATAAATTGGTCAATATACTTTTGCGATGCGGTGTTATAGATCTTCTGTATGCGCGTATCTTTTTGACAAGCATCTGCTAATGCTGAATTCACACCGCCCGTTGCTGGGAAAACTGCGCTATTACATTGCTCAGCTTTGCTATTTCCCGGAATTTTATAAGAAGAAATGTCTTGTTTTGAGAATAAGAAGTTAGTTGAAAAATTACTTTGGTTATTGAGGTTCAATTTAAAACCATGTGCATCTGCATTATTCCAACCTTTTCGTACAGCCAGCTCTAAATTATGATCTTTCTTGGGAATTTCTTTGCTAATCAGACCATTTTCTACATTTACACTGCCACCAATTGCATTTCCGCCGTATCGCACACTATCCGATGACTTATTCACCTGAATAGACTGATTAAATAAAGGATCAAATGGAAGGGCAATATTGCCACTGATCGCATTCATGCCATAAATTGATAACCCGTCCTCAAGAATTTGTACACGATTTCCACTTAAGCTGCGGATAACTGGTGCGCCTGCATTGGGACCAAAAGAGTTACTCTGTACACCTGATACCTGCTTGAGTGCATCCCCTAAAGTTTGATTTTGTGTATTTCGGTTTTCTACAACGATATTGTTCCCGATTGAAAGATCTGTTTCTGCTTTTAAACTGATATTTGGCAAGATGACAGGGCTGTCCTGCTCATTTGCAAATGCTTGCTGATGAATAAATAGAATGGCTATTGCCAAGGCTTTGTAACGCACATTGAACTCCTTATTTTCAATTGTAATGTTATAACATAACAATTAAGTGTTCAAACGAAACCTAAGCTTCATTTTTCATTCTTAATGTGCGAGTAAAAGACATCGCTCAAATCCTTTTGAGCAATTGAGTTTGTGATGATTAATTAAAATAATTCAAAGGTAATTTTAAATAGCGAACCCCATTAGACTCGGGTTCTGGGAATCGGCCTGCATCCATATTGATTTGAATTGCTGGCAAGATGAGTTTAGGCATCGACAAAGTCGCATCACGTCTTTGACGCATTTGTACAAAATCATGCTTCAGTGTTTTTGCGTTTAAGTGAATATTACTTTGCTTCTGTGCTCGAATATCGGTTTCGTAAATATATTCATCACGGCCTTGTGGTTTATAGTCGTGACATAAAAAGACACGCGTTTGCTCAGGCAACTGATATAGCTTTTGTACAGAATCAAATAAGATATTTGCACTACCTTTCGGAAAATCACAACGTGCCGTTCCATAATCGGGCATAAATAAGGTATCACCAATAAAAACAGCATCACCGATCACATAACTTAAACACGCGGGTGTATGGCCTGGTGTCGGTATGTTGTATGCCGCTAAGTTTCCGATATTGAAATGTTCATGGTCTTTAAACAGATAATCAAACACCTGATGCGTATTAAAATACTTCATATCAATATGATAAATCGCACTAAATGTTTCCTGAACAATGGCAATTTTCTCACTCATTGCAATCTTGCCACCAAGCTTGGATTTCAGATATTGTGACGCGGTTAAGTGATCTGCATGAACATGCGTTTCCAATATCCATTCCACTGTGAGTGCTTGAGATTCAATATAGTTAATAATCTCATCTGCATGCTGCGTGGAGGTTGATGCAGAGGCAGCATCATAATCCAAAACACTATCAATAATTGCACAATGCTTTGTTTCAGCATCATGCACAACATAACTAAAGGTATTACTTTGCTCATCAAAAAAGGCTTTGACTGTTGGATGTTGCACTGCATTTCTCCTACTGTTTGGCCCAAAGACGATGGATCAACATGCCGAGCAGCATTGCTGCAATAAAATACCAAACTTCAAAATAACCCAGTCCGATCAAGGTAATTGCGGGTGCTGGGCAAATACCTGCAATTCCCCAACCTATACCAAATAATATCGCACCTGTGATCAACTTCTTATCAATTTGATTATTCTTTGGTAAAGCAATCGCCTCACCTGATAATGTTTTGGGATTGCGTAAGGCTTTCTGAAATGGGATGAATGCAACTGCAATTGCACCAATCATCACAAACATCAAACTAATATCCCATGTACCAAAAATGTCTAGAAAACTTAATACCTTCTCAGGATTTGACATTCCAGAAACCAAAAGGCCTAGTGCAAATAGACTACCAAAGATCAAGGCAAACAAATTCTTCATTATGCTGCTCCCAGAATATGACGCACTATATAGACCGTAACAAAACCAGCGAACATGAATGTGATTGTGGCAACCATTGAACGTGGCGATAAACGGCTAATCCCGCAGATCCCATGCCCACTGGTACAACCTGAGCCTAAGCGTGTCCCAAAGCCTACCAACAGTCCAGCAATGATCAAAGCGAGCGGAGACGACTGCATAATAATTTCAGGCTTGACAAAAATTTGATAAATAAATGGTGTAATAATCAGGCCTAATAAAAACCAAAAAGCCGAACTATGTAAAAATGTTTTGGGCTGTAATAATTGGGCAATCAAACCACTCACACCCGCGACACGCCCATTGACGTACAAATAACCTACAGCCGCTAATCCAATTAACGCACCACCAATCAAAGCTAGAATAATACTTGTCATCATCCTCTCTCACTAATCAATATATGTTTTTATAATATATTATTTTAAATAACATTGAAATAAATCTATTCAATCTTAGCCTTTAAATCGTGATTTATACGAAAAATGGCACATCTTGGTAAATATTTACTAAAATTAAGTAAGTTAATTTGACTGTTGAGCATAAAAACATGCTGTGAACAAGTATCGTATTTCTTGAATAGGCCGACTATTCAAACTCAGAAAGTACTCTTTCTGCAAACCAAACAGGAAATACTGTCACGATCGGATTGATTCTTAGTCGATCAGCCTGTTCAATTTCTGCTAAAAAAGCTGCTTTTTCACCATTCGAAGAATTATCAAATATAAAAGCTCGATCACTCACTTCAATGGCTTGCATAAGTAAGTTCATACTGCGGTAATAACGATCACGAATTTTGAGTTCTGGTACAGCATGTCCACCTGTACTTACCCGATACTGTACCCGCGCAATATTGATTTCAGGGTCAATCGTTGACACATAGTACAGATAAGTTTTAAACCCTTGCTCCTGAGCCATTCTCAGAAACTCAACTTTGCTGATATGCGACATAACAGTTTCAAAGGTAAAACTTATTTTTAAGCTTAGAAATTCTAAACGGATAAAGTCGATGATTCTGGCAGCAAGATATGAATCAATATCTTGAATAGCAAAAAGAATAAGGTGCTCACCAAGCAATTTAGGTTCTTGGCTTAATAAATTACAGATTTTTTGATTCAATTTTTTCTTTTTGGTTTTTAAAAAAGCAATCAATTTTAGTGCATCTAGAGACTCATGATAAACCTTTAAGTCCAAGCGATGAGTTTGATTTAAGGTTTTTTCGAGTTCATCTGCATTTAAATATGCCCCAATATGTCGGGGCAATAAATATTCTTTAATCGTACTTTTACCAGAACCGTTTGGACCAGCAAACATGCGAATTCTAGGCATAGACTGTCACATTAACCTATACAACAGCCTGCTTTTTTTTACGCTTCAATAGAGTACGCGATGCTTCAATAGCAGTATAAGCGCTTGAGATATCCTTGATCACTTCAGTCTCACCAGTTGGATGCTGTTTTAACAGTTGATGTCCTTTGGCATAGACGACAGAAGAGGATTCACTTGCCTCTTCAAACGCATTACGGAATGCTTCTACAGCAAGCTTAGGAAGAAGACTTTCCTCTTGCGTACTCATTTTCATGATTGTAAAAGCTGTCATTATAGACTCCTCCGCCTGATTGCGCTTATACCTATACTAGCATAAATGCTAGTTTTGTCTATTTTTGCAGCAGCGAGTTTAACGAACCAGATCTTCAATACCGATGAGTTTTGGTAATTTATCAATTACTTTATTCAACTCAGCGTTTGCTGGAGAAATACATCCTGTGTAATGGCTAAGTTTCGTTACAGTACCATCAGGCTTTTTCCACGAGAAATAAGCACTCGGCTGGTCAGTTGCGGTTTCTTCACAACCTGTTGTTTTTACATTTGCACCCGTCGCTGGACGATAGGTTTTTAGCTCTTGCTGTAATTTCTTATAAACAGAAGGATCAACTGTTAAATCCTGAGTACCTGTCACTTTGGTGTACTGTTTACCGTCGAAATGAACAGCACCTTCAGGTGTAATCTCAACAGAATAGATTGGGCATGCACCAAAGCAAGGGCTAGATGAATAGCGGATTGTTTCTTGCGCCGTATCCTGAGGTTGTTGAGGTGTTGTTGCGCAGCCAACTAAAGAAAAAGTAAAAAGGCCCGCAATGAATAATTTTTTCATTTGTTGATCCGTTATAAAGTATGTTATTCAAATTTAACAAATCGTAGAAATTTTGTCATTTAAATTGATGTAAAAAAAATGGAAAAATCACTTAAATCTACTTAGGCTATTTTGAATTAAATAAAAAATAAGCGCTTTTAGATAGGCAAATTAGGCTTAGTTTTGAGCTTGAAGAATTAAGCGAGCAAGTTCTAAATCGTCAGCATAAGTAATTTTAATATTATCTGAACGTCCCTGCACCACGTGTATAGGCTCATTCACATATTCCAAAGCACTTGCTTCATCAGTGATCACGATGTGATTGGCTAAAGCCTGTTCAATTGCACTTTTAAGAACGCCGAGTTGTGCCATTTGTGGCGTTTGTGCTTGCCACAATAACTCTCGGCTCACGGTTTTCTCGATCTGATCTTGCTGAGCTACTTGTTTTAGCGTATCACGAACTGGAATAGCCAAAATCGCACTTTGATTTGAATGCTGTGCTGATTCGACTAACTTTGTTAGGCAGTTTACAGTTACGCATGGCCGTGCAGCATCATGGACCAACACCCAATCATCTTCATGTGCAATTTCAGATAGATAGATCAAGGCATTTAAAACAGAATGTACACGCTCCTCGCCACCCAAACAAAAATGAAGTTTATCACTATGCCGAAAAGCGAGGGTTTTCGCAAAATTATCTTGTGCACCAATGGCAAGTACGCAACCTGCTAAATCTAAGGAATTCAGTCGATTGACGGTGTGTTCAAGTACGGTATGATCTTGAATATACTGGTATTGTTTTAATTCAGTTTTTGAAAAACGACTGCCCGAACCTGCTGCTGGTACAACCGCCCATAGCTTAGTCTGGGTTTTCATTGGTTGCAGTGTCTTCTTTTGCGTTTGGATCGATATAAATCGGTTTGTAATGGGTACTAATGGTACTCATTTGTACAAACGTCTCATTCGGTTTAATCAAACCTAAGTCTAAACGTGCATGTTCTTCAATGGCTTCGCTGCCATTTTTTAAATCAAAAACTTCCGCCGCTAAAATACGATTACGTTCTTTTAGCTCAGTATTAATTTCTGCTTGTTGCGTAATTTGTTGAGTTAAAGCTTGGTGAGGAAAATAACCACCCTCACCTAGCCAGAATTGATACTGCAAGCTTGCCACCAAAGCGATGACAAGCACTAGAATCAATTTACTCGAGGTCGATCGAAACATCTCTATCATGAAAAATTCCCTACATCCTTCTTACAAGGAAGATCATCTGCAAATTCTATATGATTATGAATTTGCAGAGTTTCTCTCTTTTGTAAAGAAAGATGATCAGAAGTATTCAACATAGATAATTTGACCTTATTTTAGACCTTTGAATTCAGCTTTACCGCGGTAAGCTGCATTCGTTAATTCTTCAATGCGAAGTAATTGGTTATATTTCGCTACACGGTCAGAACGGCAAAGTGAACCCGTCTTGATTTGACCTGCTGCTGTACCTACTGCCAAGTCAGCAATGGTAGAATCTTCAGTTTCACCAGAACGGTGTGAAATTACAGTGCTATAGCCATTCGCTTTCGCAAGGTAGATTGCATCTAAAGTTTCAGTCAATGTACCAATCTGGTTGTATTTAATCAGAATAGAATTACCTACTTTCTCATTAATACCGCGTTGTAAAATCTTAGGATTAGTTACGAATAAATCGTCGCCAACCAATTGGATTTTGTCACCAAGGATTGAAGTTAAGTAACTCCAACCTTCCCAGTCAGATTCATCTAGACCATCTTCAATCGAAATAATTGGATACTGGTTTACAAGACCCGCTAAATAGTCAGAGAACTGATTACTTGTGAATGCTTTATTACCTTCACCAGCAAGGATGTACTGACCATTTTTGTAGAATTCTGAAGAAGCACAGTCAAGTGCCAACATAATATCAGAACCAGCTTTATAACCAGTTTGACCAATCGCTTCAAGAATAACCGTGATTGCTTCTTCGTTTGAACGCAAGTTTGGCGCAAAACCGCCTTCATCACCCACAGCAGTGTTTAAACCTTTTTTGTTTAAAACTGATTTTAGTGAATGGAAGATTTCAGCACCTGCACGTAATGCTTCAGCAAATGAAGTGAAGCCTACAGGTTCAATCATGAACTCTTGAATATCAACATTATTGTCTGCATGCGAACCACCGTTGATGATGTTCATCATTGGTACAGGCATCGTCAAAGTCGTTTGGCCACGAAGATCAGCGATATATTGGAAAAGAGGAATTTTCTTTTCATCTGCAGCAGCACGTGCAGCAGCCAATGAAACAGCTAAAGTTGCGTTAGCACCTAATTTTTCTTTGTTTTCAGTACCATCAAGCGCGATCATCGTATTATCGATGTCTTTTTGTTCAAATACTGATTTGCCCACTAAAGCGTCACGGATAATCGTATTTACGTTATTAACCGCAGTTTTAACACCTTTGCCCAAATAACGTGCTTTGTCGCCATCACGAAGTTCTAAAGCTTCACGAGAACCAGTTGAAGCACCAGATGGTGCACATGCACGACCAACAACCCCAGATTCTAAAATAACGTCTGCTTCGATGGTTGGGTTACCACGAGAGTCCAAAATTTCACGTGCGCGGATGTCAACGATTTGGCTCATGAACAATTCCTCTGTTGAATGAAAAACAAGATGCAAATGATTGCATCAATGGGTGTCTAACTTTTTGAATCCTTTAACCAAAGTATCCAATTCTTTTAATTGCGCCAAGAATGGCTCAAGCTGAGATAAACGCAATGCACATGGTCCATCACATTTTGCGATTTCTGGCTCTGGATGTGCTTCCAAGAATAAACCAGCCAATCCTGTTGCCATACCTGCTCGCGCTAAAGTCGTGATTTGAGCACGACGACCACCAGCAGAATCTGCACGTCCGCCTGGGGTTTGCAATGCATGGGTGACATCAAAGAATACGGGCACATTCATTTCTTTCATGATGTCAAAGCCAAGCATATCGACAACCAAGTTGTTATAGCCAAATGCTGAACCGCGTTCACAAAGAATGAGTTTGTCATTTCCAGCTTCCAAACACTTATGCAAAATATGGCGCATTTCATGTGGTGCTAAGAACTGTGCTTTTTTGATATTGATAATGGCTTGGGTTTTCGCCATTGCTTCAACAAGATCAGTCTGGCGACTTAAGAAGGCAGGAAGTTGAATAATGTCGGCAACTTCAGCAACAGGCGCCGCTTGGTAAGGCTCATGAACGTCTGTGATAATGGGCACATTAAAATGCTTTTTAATGTCGGCAAGCCATTCAATACCCTTTTCCAGACCCGGTCCACGGTAAGAATTTAGGCTTGAACGGTTTGCTTTATCAAAGCTCGCTTTAAACACATAAGGAATGTCTAAGCGTTTGCAAATATCAACATAAGTTTCAGCAATTTCAAATGCTAAATCTTTTGACTCTAATACGTTCATTCCGCCAAATAATACAAATGGCAAATGATTTGCCATTTGTATATCGCCTAAACGTACAACTTCTTGTGGTTTTAATTGTGACATTTAAACTTTCCCAGTTTATTTAAACTTTCATTACTTACTTTTGATGCTGTTTTTTGGCAGCCTCGATAAAACTAGCAAATAATGGATGTCCATCACGTGGTGAACTTGTAAATTCCGGGTGGAATTGTACAGCAATAAACCAAGGATGTTCAGGAATTTCTACAGTTTCAACTAAATGTTGTACTGATGAATAACCTGAAATTTTCATACCGGCCTGTTCAAGTGCTGGAATAAAACGATCATTCATTTCATAACGATGACGATGACGCTCAGTAATTTCAGCTTTACCATAAACTTCACGTGTCTTCGTGCCTTCAACTAATTCTGATTTTTGTGCACCTAAACGCATGGTACCGCCTAGATCAGACTCAAGACTACGCTGTTGTAATTCGCCACGCTCATCTAACCATTCAGTGATTAAGCCAATCAATGGGTATTTCGTTGAACGGTTAAATTCAGTTGAACTTGCTTCTGGCATCGCTGCAACGTTACGTGCATATTCAATCACAGCCAATTGCATGCCTAAACAAATACCAAGGAATGGAATCTTGTTTTCACGTGCATATTGAATGGCTTTCATTTTGCCTTCAGTACCACGCTCACCAAAACCACCTGGAACCAAGATCGCATCAGCTGTGCTTAAAATGCTGATATCTTGCTGTTCAAGCTCTTCAGCATTGACATAATCAATCTGAACTTTGACACGATTTTGAATACCAGCGTGGAGAAGTGCTTCATTTACAGATTTATAAGCATCTGGAAGTTCTACATATTTACCCACCATCGCAACACGAACTGTGTATTCTGGGTTCAATAATGCTTCAACCACATTGTCCCAATCTTCAAGATTTGCTTCTGGAAGATCATTAAAACCAAAACGTTCACAAATTAAATCATCAACATTTTGTTCGTAGAATGTACGTGGAATCTGGTAAATCGTTTTTGCATCTTTACATACCACAACGGCACGTGCTTCCACATTTGTGAACAATGCAATTTTACGCTTGGTATCAACATCGACATCGTATTCAGTACGACAGATCAAAATATCTGGCTGAATACCAATTGAAAGAAGCTCTTTCACTGAGTGTTGAGTTGGCTTGGTTTTGAGTTCAGCCGCCGATTTGATATATGGCAACAAAGTCAAATGCATCAGCATGGTACGTTTATGACCAAGCTCGACCATCAACTGACGCACTGATTCCATAAATGGAAGTGATTCGATATCACCAACTGTACCGCCAATCTCAACGATTGCAACGTCGTAACCTTCACCTGCGCGAAGTACACGTTCTTTAATGTTGTCTGTAATATGCGGAATAACTTGAACCGTACCACCTAAGTAGTCACCACGACGTTCTTTATTTAAAACGTCTTGATATACGCGACCACTGGTAAAGTTATTCAGTTTGGTCATTTTCGCACGACGTAAGAAACGTTCGTAATATCCCAAATCTAAGTCAGTTTCAGCACCATCCTCTGTGACGAAAACTTCACCGTGCTGAAATGGGCTCATGGTACCTGGATCGACATTAATGTATGGATCCATTTTTACCATAGTGACTTTTAAGCCACGAGCTTCCAAAAGTGCAGCAACAGAAGCAGCAGAAATACCTTTACCTAGTGATGAAACCACACCACCAGTGACAAAAATAAAATGGGTCATTGAGTTTCTCGTACAATCGAGCCGAAATCGGCCTACAATGTTGGGCAATTTTACTGTACTCTGCCCCTATAAAGCAAAGTCAAACCGCATCAATTCAAAGAACTATAAACAACTGGCTATTCTATCAGCATTTTCGATAAAAATTTACGGGTTTTGTGGATTTTTCATCCATAAATGAGTGTTCATCAATCAAATTCATCAACAAATGGATTAGAAATCAGGTTTTCATCACAGACATATCAGCTTCCCCGCCTAAGTTCCTTTGCAAGCATTTATAAAATATCAACAAACTCAACAAAGCGTAGTGATTTCTTCACATAGATTTACTGTTATAATTGCTGCTGTCCTTTTTTAATATGTTGTTTTAGCAATGGCGAATAAAAAACTTTTAATTTGTGCAGCACTTGCGACTGGTCTTTTATTAACTGCTTGTGTGAAAAAAGAAGAACCTAAAAACGAAGAGCAGCAAGAGCAGACCGCAACTGAGACTCAAGCTCAGCCTGAACCTGAAAAAATTCAAGAGTTCGAGTCTTTAGAAAGTGTCGATAAGCATGAAGCTCCAGCGCCTGTTGTAGAAACAACGCGTGAAGAAACACCAAATACAACGACTGAGATTCGTCGTGAGACTCACCCAGCTCAAACAGAAACGCCTGCAGCATCCCAAACACCAACTGAAGCTCCACGCGCAGAAGAGCCAAAACCTGTAAAAGCTGAACAGAAACCAGCAAAGACTGAACAGCCTAAAGCAGAACAACCCGTGAAAGCTGCAAAACCATCTGCACCAGCTCAAAGTGAAGATGACGCTGTCGCTGCTGCAATCGCTGCCGCAACACCTGCTTTAAACAACTAATCCATTCGTGAATGGTAAAAAAGCCAGTTGCTTTCAACTGGCTTTTTTGTATCTATAGATTAGTAATTTTTAAAAAAGTCCGCCATCAAACGGGAGGCCCAAGATTTCACCATCAAACTTTCATAGAAACCACAATGGCTTCCCTTCTTAGTCGTTACAACTGCAATATTGTCCATTTGCTGAATGGCATCTTTATAAGGTTCTAAGTTTTTAATTGAACAGACTGGATCATCTTCTGCATTGAGAATCATCAATGGAATTTTGACATTTTCGAAGACATAGATTGGATTAATGGCTTGGCAATAGCTCTGATAATCCTGAAATCCTGCCATTTCAAAATATTCTTTTTCAAACTCTTCCAAGCTTGTAGTCGTCAGTACTTTTTCTACAGATGCAATTTGATTCCATGTATTTTGATAAGGATAAATGAAGTATTTAAATAACTTCTTGGTCATCATTTTGCTATAAAAAGGATGCACATTTTTAAAACCGATTTCAGTGTTATAACCAGGACACATTGCAAAAGCAGCTTTGAATGGCGTATCTACCCCTTGCTCGCCTAAATAACGAACCAAGAGCCCAGTTCCTGCTGAAGAGCCAACTGCATATAGATCGGATTGTGGAAACAGGTTTTGAATATGTGCAAGCTGTTCTTTCAGGTCACTGGTTGAACCAAACAGTGAAATACGAGGCACTGGCATTGGCAATCCTGCATGACCACGGCGCAAACACAGTGCAATTCGCCATCCATTATATTCATGCAAATCTTTGACTAGTTCACGCATACTTTCAGGTGTTCCTGTAATAGTATGCATAATCACAACAGTTGGTGTTTCGTCGGGTAAATCATATCCATACCACGCAATGGCGGTAATCCCCCCATCCTGCATGATCAAACGATCAACACGGTCATATTCAAGTTTAATGGTTTTCTTACGAATCACATCAAAATACAATAAATGTAGATGTGTATTACTCAGCCAAGGCGTAGGACGATATTTTTGCTTTAACTGTGGTAATTTTTCCAAAACATCTTTAATTTTCCCTTTCGGGTCATAGTACATTTTGGGTTGTTCAGCACCGAGCACCGAATCAAGGAGCTCTGAGCCTAACACTTTGATTTTATCTAAAGCAGATATACCCATATTCAATAACCGCCTCTCTAAGCATGAGTAAATGTTTGTCGCACCAAAGTTGCGACCTGTTGTCCCCAGATGGCATAGATTTCTTTGCTTGGATGAAAACCATCACTTGCCATCGGCAAATCCATTGCTTGAAAAGCTTCAATATCATATTGAATAAATCGAAACTGAGATTGTGGTGCCAACCATTGCTGTAATGCCTGATTCATTTGTTCTGCATATTTTCCAAACAGCCAAGCCAAAGGATTAGGCAAAGCAGGAAAATGCTGCATTGGTGGCACACCCGATACAATAATGAGTTTAGGTTGAAACTGACGCTGTATATAAGTGAATAGCTGTTTTTGTTGTTTAAGCCAAGATTTTGCAGAAGTTAGTTTAGTCACATCATTGACACCAATTGAAGTGATAACAACATCATAGCACTGCTGATCTAACTGTTGTACTGCTTGAAAAACCTGTTGAGTGGTATCGCCTGTTTTAGCATGTAGTTTCCATTGCAACAGATATTCATTCTGTAACTCAGCAATAATCGCCCCCGACAAAGCCTGTTGCTGGGTTTCAACCCCAACACCCGCCGCAGCCGAATCGCCAAGAATAAGTAAAGAAAGTGGCTGACCTTGACCCACGATACCGATGCGATCGCCACTTGCTTCAGAAAGATGTGGTGTATTTTTACGAACTTTCATACCCTGTACCACTAATACAGGCAATAAAGCCAAAGTTGAAAGTTTTAACCACATTTTAAATCTCTTTATATTACTTAGGCTATTTTTAGCGCTTTAGTTGGGTTGATACTTGGCAAATCTTGCGCCCATCTTCTCTGCCAATGCTGCCAAACCACTCATCGGACGAATCATCACTTCAAAATCAATGATTTTTCCTTGTTCATTAAAGCGGACCATATCAATCCCTTTAAGTGATTTTCCGCTGACATTGGCACTAAACTCCAACACCACATTTTCACCATCTTCGGTATAAAATTCACGATGATAGGTAAAATTCTCAAACACCTGAATCACATTGGTCAAAATAAAGAAAACCACATGTTTTCCTTCATAAGGGTTATAAGCAACTGGTGAACGAAACACCACATCATCTGCCAACAAATCATTTAAGTTGGATAGATCACCTGTTTTAATCATCTGATGCCAGTTTTCTAAAGCTTGTTTTGTCGTTTCCAATGTCATTGTTATTCTCCCTTGAGATTTAATGGATAATTCGGGAGCACGTCCTCAATAGAAAATGCTCCCTAGCATGTTTACAACGTTGCTGCTAACTCAGCACCTTGGCGAATTGCACGTTTTGCATCTAACTCGCCTGCTTCTTTCGCGCCGCCAATCAGATGAACGCTTTTACCATCCGCTTTAAGCTGATCAAACATTGCGGTATACGATTCTTGACCAGCACAAATCACTACATTATCAACCTCAAGCACACGACTTTGACCATCAACGGTAATATGTAAACCTTGATCATCTACCTTGTCGTAGCTTGCACCAGCAATCATTTTCACATCGCGATGCTTTAAGCCTGTACGATGAATCCAGCCTGTGGTTTTACCCAGACCGGCACCAACAGATGCGCTCTTACGTTGCAATAAGTAAATCTCACGTTCAGACTTTTCTAACTCAGCTGCTTTTAAGCCACCCACATGCTCATAAGAAGTATCAATACCCCATTCTGCATAGAACTTTTCAGGGTTTAAGCTGCCACTATCCCCTTCGTGGGTTAAGTATTCTGCAGTATCAAAGCCAATACCACCTGCACCAATAATGGCAACACGCTTGCCTACTGGTACACGCTCTTTCAATACTTGAATGTAACTCAAGACTTTTGGATGATCGATGCCCTCAAATTGTAATTGACGCGGCGTCACGCCTGTTGCAATCACAATATCATCGTAGCCTGCTTGGCTCAGTTCTTCATAAGTGGCTGTGTGGTTCAGTACCAACTCAATATCCGGCTGTAATTCAATCTGGCGTTTGAAGTAGCGTAAAGTTTCATAGAATTCTTCTTTACCTGGAATGGTCTTGGCAATGTTGAATTGACCACCGATTTGATTGCTTGCATCAAACACTTTAACTTTATGCCCACGACTTGCTGCATATACTGCAAAACTCAAACCGGCTGGACCTGCACCAATCACTGCAATATTTTTAACCGCATTGGCTTCTTTAAAAATAAGTTCCGTTTCGTAACAAGCACGTGGATTGACTAAGCAAGTAGCAATTTTCATTGAGAAAATATGATCTAAACAGGCTTGGTTACAACCAATACAGGTATTGATTTCATCACTACGGCCTTCACTGGCTTTTAGTACAAACTCAGGATCAGCCAGCATTGGGCGCGCCATAGACACCATATCTGCATGACCTGAGGCCAATACATGTTCTGCCATTTCAGGTGTGTTAATACGGTTCGAGGTAATTAATGGAACCGAAACTTCACCTTTGAGTTTCTCTGTAACCCATGTAAATGCAGCACGTGGTACTTTGGTTGCAATAGTTGGAATACGTGCTTCGTGCCAGCCAATTCCTGTATTGATAATAGTCGCACCAGCTTTTTCAATTTCTTTTGCGAGTTGAATGACTTCTTCTAAACTTGAACCCCCTTCAACCAAATCCAACATCGATAAGCGATAAATAATAATAAAGTTTTCACCGACTAAATCACGAGTACGCTTTACGATTTCAATCGGGAAACGGATACGGTTTTCGTAGCTACCACCCCATTCATCGTCACGATGGTTGGTACGTGCCGCAATAAACTCATTAATCAGATAACCTTCTGACCCCATAATTTCGACACCATCATAACCTGCGTATTGTGCAAGCTTGGCGCAGTTGGCAAAGTCATCAATGGTTTGCTGTACTTCAGCTGAACTTAATGCTTTAGGTTTAATTGGGTTAATCGGTGCTTGAATCGCAGACGGTGCAACAATCTCAGGCTGATAAGAATAGCGCCCTGTATGTAAAATCTGCATCGCAATCTTACCACCAGCATCATGTACTGCTTGGGTGATCACTTTATGTTTTTCTGCTTCTGCGATGCTATCCAACTTAGAAGCATGTGCAAACGTAAGGCCCGCATCGTTTGGAGAAATACCACCTGTTACGATTAATCCAACATCACCTTTAGCGCGCTCTGCATAGAATGCGGCCATACGCTCATAGCCTTGAGGTGCTTCTTCTAAGC